>Ga0209188_1000060_pt1 | contig 128274 bp, 130 predicted proteins | sample C_130625_EF_Meta_FD_187307 | JGI IMG/M metagenome (GOLD analysis project Ga0209188, IMG submission 187307) | Freshwater microbial communities from Lake Croche, Canada to study carbon cycling - C_130625_EF_MetaG (SPAdes) (version 2) | ecosystem: Environmental > Aquatic > Freshwater > Lake... | reverse complement strand
CAAAATGATGGGAGGCATGACTAATTTGGAGTCGGTCGAGCTTCCTACCCTTGATTTCAATGATATTGGTGGTGGAGAGGCACCGCCCCCGCCGCAGGGTCCTCGCCTCGTGCCGACCATCGAGGAAACAGGTCCGACTCACGTGGGTGGTATGGCGAACATGAACGCAGAGCCGTATATGACACCGTCGGCGCCGGCTCGGATGTCGGACGACCACGTGATGAAGGAGAAGTATGAGATGCTGCGGAAGTTTGAGCGTCTGTCCAAGATGGGCGTGCCGATGCGGAAGCGGTTCACGCTCGATTCGCCGATGGACGAGATGAAGCTGGAACTCGAGTTCATCAAGCGTGAGAAGTCGATGGATGCCACCATCAAGCAGTTCTCCGAGTGGTTCGTCACCGGTATGTCCGCAGCCGAGTGGGGATCCAAGAACGTGGGTGCGATGAAGGCGTTTGGTCTTCAGCTCGACGGTCTGTCGGAGGCGGCTCAGATGAATGTGGTTGACCTTGAGGACGATTTCGAGGAGCTGTACGACCTCTACGGCGAGAACATGAAGATGCACCCGCTGGTGCGTATCCCTCTTCGTGTCTGCATGATGGTCTACATGGTTCACCTGACCAACCAGATGGCTCAGAAGGCACCTATCCCGAATATCCAGGATATCATGCGTCAGAACCCAGACATTGCTCGTCAGCTGGCGGGTGCGGCCATGCAGAACCAGGCTCAGCAGATGCGGTCGACAGCTAGTGTTCCCCCTCCCGCTCAGGCTCCCAATCCTCTGGCGGGTCTGATGAGTTTCATGCAGCAGTCGCAGCCTCCTGCCCCGCCCCCGAACCTGGTCCCCAAGCAGCCGCAGGAGAACAAGCCTGTACGTATCGGCGTCCAGCAGCAGCGTCGTCCGCAGGCACCGCCGCCTCAAGCCTCACCTCCGCCGCCCGCAGCGGTGATACGTCCGCCCCCGAACATCGATGACCTCCTGAAGGACATCAAGGCGAGTGTCAGCAATGGCCCGCAGACGGGCAGTGCGGCATCGGCTGGCAAGAAGGGACGTGGGTCAACCGGCAAGTCGGTAAAAATTAGCCTGTAAGGAGTAATGACATTCATCAGGGGATCCACAAGTTCGTCTCACGTTCTCCCCCCATCTGATAGAATTCAGAGTCAGATGAAAGCCTTGAACGCTACGCTCGAACGAATGAATGCTGCGAAAACAAAGTATGAAGCCGAGGGAAACAAAGAGACAAAGGAGGCACTCAAAAGTGCATATGAGCGTGCAAAAAAGGAATACGAGGTACAACTAGAACTGGGCAAAGCTAAGTTAGGAATGGGTCGCCGCAAAACCCGTCGCCACCGCCGCAGGACCCGCAAGACACGGTCCACAAGGGCCCTCGGGGGCCGCCGCCGTTAAATCTGCGTCCAATATAAATGCCCACGCTAGAACAGAAGGCAGCGGCACTGTTAAAGAAAATCAAACAGGCCGAGCTTGATCTGGGCCGCACCAAACACGCACATGCGTGGACCAGCGATCCCAGTCTGAAACGCATTAAGCCCCAAGACCACGCTGCTCACGTAGAGAAGCTCAAGAAGAAGGTTGCGGATCTGAATGAGAAGTATCGCAAACTCGAAGAGGACTCTCGCACTCACGGTGGCACGCGCCGCCGTCACAGCCGTCGCCACCACACTCGTCGTCGTTAAATCTGCGTTTAGTATAAATGCCCAAGGGAGTCAAGACGCTCGAGAAGGAACTGCATGAGACCAAGGAGATCTTGAAACACCACGAATACCACCGCCGAGTGGGTGATCTGCGCAAGTTGCCGTCGAAGACAGACCTGGAGGCGCGGATCACGAAACTCGAGAAGGCACTGGAGAAGGCAAAGTCAAAGTCAGGAGGCACCCGCCGCCGCCACCGCCACCGCACCCGCTCGACACGGCGCCGCGGCGGATCCTTCATGTCCAGAGACGCTTGGACGGCTATCTGGAAAGCGAAGCCGGAAAACCAAGGCCTAACCGACCAGGCAGCCAATAAAGCATACGATGCAGCAGCCCAACTCGCCCAAGATGCTACCAACCTTGTCAGACTTGGTCAAGGTCCGGCCCAAAAACGAACTGGATAACCTCCACAGCAACCTAATGTAAAAATGCCGACTCTCGAAGTTCAACTCGCCAAGGCCCAGACGTCTCTCGCAGCCCTTGGAGATGTGAATCCTTCGATGTTGTACTTGTTTCGGCGGCGTCGCCCTGACCAATACCACGACAAGGATGCGGAACTGCGTGGACTCAGGGAGCGGGTGAGCCACCTCCAGCAGCGGATTGCGGCGAGAAACGAGCGAGCCGAGCTTCACGCAACTGCTCAGACGTTAATGCGACTTGCGGAAGAGTGGGTGCGGCAAGTTGACCTTCCAACTCACACATCTGCACCCACTGTTCCTGAGTAATGTTCTGGAACGTCTTCAAACAAATTGACACGTCCTTCGGGGTCTTCTTCCCCATGTGCCGACAATAGTCGCAGTTCGTCATCACGATGTACTGTGCCCAGGGTCCCGTCCGCAACACCAGAGCGTAGAAGGTGGACAACTGCTTCCACGTCACCACATTTTTCTTGTGGGACACGTGCTTCTTGTACTTGCACTGAACTGCATAATACTTGCCGTCATGTTCTGCAATAATGTCGATACCAACATCCGGGCGTTTAAGGCTGAGCTTCGTTAACAGCTCTTCGGGAACGTCCTTCAACAACCAGACGTTCTTCAAGTTGCGCACATGCTTGAGATACTTGACGCAGAACTCCTCAAAGACATCGCCACGAACCTTCTTGTTGTCTCGTGTCCGCATCTCAGTGAAGGTGTGTGCAGGTTCATCGTACCACTTCTGGCACTCGGTTAGGAAGAGGTCGAAGAGACTCGTGCCGTCAGGCCGGGGACGAAGGAAGAGAGCGTGTAGATCCATGTTTGCGCAATCGACATGATTGTCGACTGAAGGCGTTCGTTTTGTGCCAAGCCGATCAGCCCCCAGAGCATGTACTTATTGACACGATAGCGGAAGCGCAGGACACAGAAGACAAGCGACGCAATGTAGAACAGTGTAGGCAGTGAATCTCGAGCCAGGGCACCGTGAATGTAATTCAGGCCCAGTGAAACCGCATACAACACATGCCAACCCAATGGACTCAACATGCGCTTACGAACCAGCGTCATGAGGAACGCCGCAATCTGGATCGGAAACAGAATGAAGAATGCACGTTCCATCGAAGGAGACACCAATAGGCCAGCCGTTGCGAGTACCTGGCTAATTGAATAGTACAGATTCAACCGATCACGTGCCTGCTTGGAAACCCAATCCGGAAAGGGCATGTCACGCATCGTCGTGTTGGTAGCCTGGTAGTACTTTGTGACCAGATCCGCCAAGGCGATCGTCCCGATGACATTGACGTATCGGGTAAGCGGGGTGGAGAAGCCAGACAAGGTGAGCGTCATGGCGGTTAGCGAACGGCTCGCAAAGAGGATACTGTGCGCCCGGAACTCTGGCCAGATCATGGGTGCTGCTGCAGATCGGAAGGATGTGAGGTAGAAGATCAATGACGACCAACTCAGAAGGGCGTGAACTGCAATGAAGATCCACGCTGTGCGATCGAACGTCATGACTCGATACAGGGCGAACTCGCCGAATCGAGCGATGAAATGTGTGAGCGAAATGATGCCGAGTGTCTTATGCGCATGTCCGTACTTGCCGTCGTGGTGAGTGATGAGGGACTCCATTTTGCTCATCATCTTCACATACCGGAACCAGTTTCGTTTTTGAAGAGCGGAGGATCCTTTGTGCACATTGACTCTATATTCGGTTTCTTTGCTTCGAATCCCTCATTCGGATGCGACCGGGAGATCCCCATAGCCAGTACCACGAATCCAGCTGTCAGCAATAACGCATGCACCAGATCACGAGTACCCATGAAGCATACGGCAAAGATGGCAACCCGGCGGATAAAGATGTTCCGCTGATATTCTTCTTCCTTCGAGCTGAACTCGTCCACAATGTAACGAGAACCCACGTTCATGAGCATCATGCAGATGCCTAAGAACAGGAGTTGGGGTTGGATCTTGAGTTTCATTGTGTAGTATTGAGAAGATTACACAGGGCCGCTAGCCTTCACGTCGCCGTCCGTCGGCTTCATGCTGTTCAGCTTCGCCTTGGCGGCCTTCTCCTTGTCGGTCTCGCTCATATCAGCGAGGTGCTCGTATGCCGGGCAGGCCTTGACAAGCGCAACGGCCAGGAGAAGCGCAACAAGCTCATTGTGCTGCTTCCAGAGGAAGGCGACGAAACCAAACGCAACGGCCTTGCCAACCGGCGAGCTGACAAGGGCACTCAGCATCGTCGGCATAAACGAAATCAGTCCAACAAGGGCGGCGACAACGGCGAGTTCGACATTTCCGGCAAGCTTCATTTGTAGTATCGGGAGCATATTTTTCTGCTACGGGAAAGTAATGGCACTGGTGTGCACGGATCTAACTGAGGCGCATGGATCTCCGTTCAAGACTGTGAATATCATGGCAACTCCAGCCGCACCGCCTGGAAACTCGAAGAAGGGGGTTCAGTCCGTTGTGGAAAAGATGGAGAACTCGTTGCCCCTCGACACGAACCCGGCGACGCAGACATTCACGCCCCCGCCTCAGCCGGATGCGGTTGCCGTACAGTCGAGCATGTCGAATCAACCCGATAAGATCAGTCGTATTCTGAGCCTCGTGGAGCAGAATAAGACCGGGTATGAAACCTCGTCGTCGAAGGACATGTTTCTGTATGTGCTGACAGGTGTGATGTTTCTGTTTACCTTCGATACGTTCGTTACACTGGGACGGGGGATGCGCGGTTGACCCGAAGGGTTAACTGGGAATCACGCCTGGAACTTCGGGTTATAATCCTTGTTATCCAGGCGGGTTTCAAAGGTCGATACGTCCTCAAATGCATTATCAAGATACTCAATCTCGAAAGTTAACGTGTTCTCTGCCGGTCCGAAAATAATAGGGGCCGTCACAGGATTCGTAGTTGTGATAGAACTCGTAGCGAGATGGCGACGGAACGTGATGTGGAACCGATCAAGGGTCCCGATCGGCGGGTTGTAATACGTGATGTTCGGTGCATACGACATGTCGTTGTACGAGAGAATCTGCGAGATCAGAGACGTGCCCTGGCCGTTCTGGACGCTCACCGGACCGTTGTTGACGTTGGTCGTCTCGAACGTTCCCACCGTGATAGGCGACGAGGCAGTGAGGGGAAGACCAGGAGATGACTGGACAATCTGCGCCGATGCATTTGCGCCACTGCCAGCAGAAAATCCTGAAACTACAAGATACTGACCTGTCACGAAACTCGTCGCCACTGGAGTCTGGTATCCATAGGAGAGATTATTCACGAGAATATTGGTTGCGGCCGTGATGCTGGGCGTTGCGGCCGTGAACGGCGTAGTAGACGTCATGATCAATGAAGTCGCAGTCGGAACCGACGTGATCGTTCCGCTAAAGGTGGACGGTGTAGTTCCGAACCCATTGACAGTAATACTCTCACCTATGGCCAGAGTATGTGCACCGGAAAACGCAATTGTCACACTTGTTCCCGATACCGACGTTCCGCTAGATATGATAAGCGGGTTGCGGTTTGTAGTGGAATACGTGTACGTTCCCGTCCCACTGGAAACACCTGACGCAGTTGCGTTAAACACCGTGAATGTTGTGGTCGACGACGCAATGATCTGGAAGGTCCCAGAATATCCCGCAGGAGTGAGGCTAGCGATCGTGACATAGTTTCCAACTGGGGGTGCAACACTTACACTGTTGACCTGAGGCGGCAGCGTCATCGTATACGTCACGGTCGTTCCCGTCGCATCTCCGGCATTGGCAACCGATACGTTTCCCGGAGTTGTCGGGTTTACTTGGTAGGACGTGCGGTTGCCAACCGCCACAATGGTTGCGAATGTATAGGCCGCACCCGTCGAAACAGCCGGGCGATCGTTGATGATCTTGGCAAAGTAGCTGTCCACGAACCCCGAACGGTCGCCACCGGGTGCACACTCGTCGCTACGGTTCAGTCCTTCAATGCCCATCAGAGTGTACATGTCCGTGGGCTGCATTCCCAGCAGCACTGCGTTCATTAGCCGAATACGTGTCACCTTCTGGAACGGACGGGGGAGGTAGACCACGAAATCGCCGGGATCGGATGTTGCCGACCCACCGTTCACACGCACATACTTCGTCGGATCACGATCACGAGAGTCAACTGTAACGATACGGTAGGACTTCTTCAGGATCGGACGCGGCCGGCTGGTGGTTACCAGCACTCCGTTGCGGTCAAAGTTCATTACTCTTACAAGCGATAGTTTTACTGCGTTAAAAACAAACCATGGGCGACGGAGCGACTGAGATTGGCAACAATGTAACGTGGACAGTGACTCTCGAAGATTACTTCGCTCAAACCGGTGAGAAGGCGAACGGCTTAGCCATTATGCACAAACGTGCGGAGAGCATTTTTACTCACCGCAAGACGTACATTGATTTACCGGTGATTGTGGGATCGGGTGCAATTGCTTTCCTTAATGCCGGTTCATCATCTCTGTTTTCGGACCACCAGCTGGCTGCCACCGCGTTAGGCGTGGGCTCTCTGGTGATTGGAATCCTGAACACGATCGGCACCTATTTCGGGTGGGCAAAGCGGGCAGAGGGTCATCGCATGTCGGCTATCCACTATGCCAAGCTCTACCGCTTCATTAACGTCGAGATGCGCCTTCCTCGTGATCAGCGCATGCAGCCCGGTGATTTCCTGAAGTATGTCAAGGACCAGTATGACAGGTTAGCCGAGCTGAGCCCGCTCATCCCGACGTCCGTCACACGGGGATTCGTAAGCCAAATGGAAAAATATAAGGATATCTCGAAGCCCGAGGAGACCAACGGCTTGAATAAGATTAATATCTTCGTAGACTCGGCACATGAACTGGAGCAGGCGGTGAGCCCCCTCCCGATGCCGCCACCGAAGCTGGCTACAGCGCCATCTTCGTAACTCTGTATTGCCGCTTCCGATATAATCCGTTCCGTGCACCAAACTGCCGTCTGAACTGAGGGTCAACAATATCCACAATGAGAGGATGAACCACGCGTCCCGTCTTCTCGACACGTAGAATTCGCCCCACGATCTGATCAATATCGGGGCGAGGGGTTGCCATAATCAATGTGTTCAATGTAGGCACATCAAAGCCTTCTTTGCACATGCTGTAGGTCGCAATCAGAATGGACTTGGTCTTACAATACTCGGCACGGACATCCGCCTTGACGGCTGTGCCCAGAATACATGCAGTGTCTCGCACGTCATCCGATAGGCCAGCCAAGATGTCTTGGCAGTGCTGTACTCGATCTGACAAGACCAGAATTTGACGACCGCCTTCCGACACATCCTCTAGAATACGGCACAACCACCGGGTGCGGTCTTCGCAAGCAGTTAGCTTGTTGACCATAATCGGCACCGACACCATGCCCTGCGACGACATGACAATTTCATTGAACTCAGGATCCTCGTTATGATACTCATACACCTCTACACTGACCGCCGTGTCGACTGAGTCTCCTGTATCTGACTTATACAGTAACGGGCCAAGGAACCAGTGAATAGCAAACATGAGCCGATCCTTTCGATCGGGCGTTGCGGACAGGCCAAGCATGTACCTCGACGTAACTTTGGGGAGCGCTTGCACAAACACCTCAGAAGCAATGTGGTGACACTCGTCAACGATAACCAAGCCAATGGAGGCGAAGACGTTAACATTTAGTTCCTTCATCGAAAGGGTTTGGAGCATAACAATCACAACGTCCTTGTTCTCCACATCGCAGACATCGGCCTGGACTCTCCCGATGCGAGCGTTTGGCAGGAAAGCCTTCACACGGTCAATCCACTGATCTCGTAGGAACGAGTTGTGGACAACCACAAGGACAGGGACATGGAGACGAGAGGCGATGTACAATGCACAGACCGTCTTACCTCCTCCGGTGTGGAGTGAGATAATTCCATCATGGGGTTCGGGAAGCAGGAAGGAGTTAACAACGGGCAGCTGGACTGGACGAAGCGCTCCAGTAAACTGCCAGTTCCACTCGGGAGTCTTTGCGACATCTCGCAGTGTTCCAACCGGACCGAAACGCTCGAGCCCGAAGTGCTTGGGTAGGTAGAGGTGCTTGGTGTCTTCGTGATACACGCCGTATTTCGGCTGGGCCATGGGGTTGACAAACGAGAAGGGCCTGACAGTAAGAGCCTTCTTGAGTGCAAGTTCACGGGAGTCCTTTGGAATTTGGTATCCATGGATGGTTAACATTTGCTCTCTCTGTATTTATCGGTTACAGGTTCGTTTTAGCAAATCGTCGTGTTGAGGGACGAGTAGACAATCTCCTGAATCGACGTGCGAACATCATCGTCCTCCAGATCCTCCACGGCATAAATCACCGAGGGGAACATGGCCGAACTAAGCTGGAGGCTCTCGAAGGGATCCGTATCACGGATGAGCGAACCGACGAGCGTCATCGCATACTCATAGGCGGCCGTGCGGGAAAACACAAAACTGCTGGAGAACCCAGACTTCTCAGACGTGCCCGTGGCCGCATAGGTCACCGTGACCTTGATGAAGTCGGGATTCTCGGAAGCGGTGCGAAACGAAATCACATCGTCGTCGGCGGAGGCGGCATCGGGGCGGGTGAGGTGGATCTTGAGGAGGCGGGCAAGCATTACTCTATCGAGCCCCTGTCGTGTAAGTTAGATCGGGCCGTCACGGTCGAGCACATCTGTGTCACGATCCCTCTCCCGATTACCCCGAGCAATGTGGTCGCCATAATCACCTTCGTCTGCATTGAAGTCGTCATCGTCCGGAGCATCACGTGGTGCGCCGACCCCCACGTCCACATCGACCTCCACGACGGCAAGCGGCTCGAGCTCACGTTCAATCTGAGCTGCGTACACGTCACGGTCAGCGTTCGTGAGAATATGCGGAGCCATTCCACGATCAAGCAGATCCTTCGTGATCTGGCGCTGACTGTCCGTCATCTCACGCATGCGGTCTGTGAATAAGTGGCGTTCCTTTGCACGGAGAGTATTGGTCTCGACAACTGCATCTTTCAGCGTAGCAAGGAGTGTGAAAAGTGTAATGTCCTTCTCTCGAAGTTCTTCGTATGCACGCTTCTTGATGGGGTCCCGGGAAATGGTTGCGACAATCTCCTTGACAAGACCCTCTGCAATATCACGTAGAAGGTCGGGAGACTGTGTTACGTCAATGGTTGATATACCAGTTTCGATATCGAATGCATTTCCAAGTCGCTGTGCTATGAGCAGGTTCGTGCGCCATGTATCACCTTGTGTCTTGGCTATCGCTGCAATCTTGATGCGACGTTGAATGTCCTTCACGGGCATTTCCACAAGTGGTTTCACCGTGATAACCCCCTGACGGATACCGTGCGTGGAAGCACGTGGACGGAGGCCCGAGTCCAGTGGGACAGCGGGCTGACGAATCAACGGTGGACGAGGATCTGCCCACATGGAACGAGGGTCTCCACACATGGGAAACGACGTAATGGTCCCGAGCGGAGGCGGAAGCATAACGGGAATCAACCCAACCGGGGACACTTCAACCGGGAGACGCTCGGCCTCTGCCTTGGCCCGTGCCAATGGAGCTGCGAACTTGGGCATCATCTTCTTGAGAATTGCAATGCTTCCCTTCCGGATCACGGTCGCTTCACTTAGTACGCCCCGCATGACAGCAACCGACGGCCCCTTGAACGAGGTCGGGTATGCGTCAAACGTCTTGCGAAGAACAGTAAGTAAACTATCAATCACAGTTGGTGCCTTGTCAGAATCTGTATCCCGTGGGAATCCATCCATCTTTAATGGGAGAGAACCGAACGACCTACGAGGCACGAGTCGAGGGATGTGAGTCTGAATCAGAAGTGCTGTCGCCGCAATCCCCACCATTCCACGAGCTTTTCCTCCCGTGTCCTTGGCCCTGATTGCCCCAGCAATCTCACGAGCCTCCTGTAAAACAGGAAGGAGCTGTTCCTGTGACGGCAGAAGCTGGAGAAGGGATATCAGTAAAAACATGGTTCCGTCCGAGGGCTCTTCCAGATCAAAGAACCCCTGCATCGCACGCAGCTTACTGGTATATGTAGCTGTAGCCTCACCATGAAAGGACACAGTCTGCAATGCTTCCGAATGCTTGAGCGCCCGACCTTCTTCCGAGAAGTCCTCTTGGTTGACAAGCACGTCATTGTTCACGTGTTCGCCACAGACGGTGCATACACGAGATCCATCCACACGTGCAGTCCACTTGTCGTAAAACCCAAGTCGGTCGGTTGCCATGTCTCCGTAGAGGATAGCCAATGTATGGTCACAGACGACAAAGAGACCTTCTGCATCCACTACTTGTCTCGATGTATGAGGAACGCCTGCCGTCAAGAGTGCAATTGCTTTCAGCTTGTCTTCGGGAAACCGATCCTCGTCGGCGAGAACGGCAACCACTTGCTGGCGAAGCTGCGATACAGCCCGTGTGGCCTGCTTGACATACTCAACACCCTTCGCAACCACTTTGCTCTTACGGTAAAAAGCAAGTGCTCGTGTGTACTCGCCCAAGATATCATTGTGAGTCGACGCAGTCCATTGCGTACGATTGCGGTATCCGGCCTGGTGGCGTTCCTGTTTCACAATATCAAGCGGCAGACACTTGCGGGTATACCGATTCTTTTCCAGATCCCATTGGCGAATCACACCCTGCATTGCAAACTCGTGAAATGACTTGCCAACAAGCAGACACTGATCATCCTCCACGTCAGGGAAGCGGATGTCCCCGAGCTCTGCCACGGGCAGGGATTCGACAGTTCCTGCATCTCCTGCGAGTGACTGGATCATCTTCACAACTAAGTGTCCGCCGTCTTCTTGTCCCATCAACCATTTGCGAGGGGCAATTCCCGGAAAGTAGGATTGACCATATTGCTCGATGATATTCGAGGATGGCGGCGATGGTTTCGCTTCGGGGAATGCCATGTCGATCGGTACGGGCGTGACATCTACCACTTCTTTCTTTGGAAACCGCTGCTTCCACAATGCCCACGGAATTGCAGAAAGTGCCACGTCGTATAGCTTGAGATACTTCTGGCCCTCGCCATAGGGGTCCTGGGTCACAGGCACACCATGCATCATCACCGCCTCCAGTTCGGGGACGACATCGGATAGTGGCTCTGTTGTTTCAATGAACCGTGCTTCATTCGATGCCAAGAACGGATGATCGGCCAGCGGGTCAGGAATATCAAGTGTGCGCTTCTTGAGCCAATACCCGATAAACGGAGACGGATCTGCTGTTCCATCCACGGGAGCTGGCATCACATCGATGCGCCCATCTTCGTGACGGCGAGTCTTGTTCATCTTGAATACGGGGAGAACCCGACGAGAATAGCGAATCTTCTCTCCAATGCTCTCGTGATCCACAAACTCTGTCGGAGTGTCAATCGGATAGGATGTACCTGCATCACCTCCATAAGGAGACGGAAGTGCCGTTAACATGCGAACGTATCCGTTAGGCTGGCGAATCGCATCGGGTGCAAACAAGGGCTTCCAATCGTCTTCGAACGCATAGGTCGTATAGGTCCCCGCATTCGTGACAGGCGATACCCACGAAAAAGCTCGTAATGTTTTTGGTGCGATAACGTCGTAGCCTTCAGGTGTCGGGCTCACATACGTCGAGTACAGATTGCGTATGCGATCAACCTCCTTGTCTAACTTCTCTAGCTGCGCCCGTGTTGTTCGCCCTTTCGGAACCATGTGTTCGAATGCGTCATTCAGCTGTTCATCCAATGTGTAGAAACGAACTTTCTCTCCACGCTGGACTTCTTCGTCGAACTCAATGACGTCCCCAATGAGTTCTACGTCTGTAGCCTCAAACGTGAGAAACTCGCTTTCCATTATACACTCCGAAGAACTGTTTCGCATAGTGCCACCGCCTCAACCTGAAACCGCTCAAGGACTGCCTCCGGCTTCACCTTTGTCCGGAACTGGAGAATCAACTTTGCCGTCAGTGGGTGGTCAATGCGATATGACACAAAGTCCACAATTCCGGGCGCTTCGTAGAGGATCGCCTGAGCCAGGGCGCCCAGCGTGTGGCCCTCCGTCGTTGTCTCCACAGTATATGCACCTGTCTCATCCTTCATCACCGGAAGCTTCACAAACTCGAGAACCTTCTTCTTGAGAATCTCGGCAGCAGTCTGGAGAAGATCACGTGCTGTCCGAACACCAATGCTCTCAACTGTGAAGTCAAAGTGATTCGGGCGTTCATGCTCGTCCCGGGCATATGATCGCTGAATCAGATGATTGTCGAAGATGCGAACATCCTGCCCCTCAGTCAGAATGAAGGAATCCCGGTCGAGCTTTGCACGCTCAAGATCAATGTGATTCCGAAAGGTCGATACACAGACCTGGGATGCACCCGTATTTGCCACCCCCAATCCGCATTCGATGTGAAGGGCCTCATTGGGCTTCAGGGAGAGGAAGTAGAGAGGAGCGCCCAGATCACGGTCCTTCAAGAGGACAGCTGCACGTGGACCGGCGACCACAAAGTCATCAGACGTGACCTCACGGGCCTCTTGGCTCGGAAGAAAGCGAAGAGTCAGCTTCGTATCCCGTACCACGTCTCCATCCGATGCAGACACAGCCACCGGAAGCATTTCCACCCTGTGCTTCAACATCTCGTGGATCATCTGCGAAGTGTTCTCCCGAATCACCACATCTCGGATGACAACAGTAGGGATCTCCGCCAGCAGAATGCGACGAAGCGCATTGACAAAGGGGATGGGGGTCTTCACGAATTCGCAGGTCAGTCGGTATCCGTTCACTGAGTTATGAATGTTCTCAATAGTCGCCATGCTTGTCTTATGCTTTCGTTCTTTTGTATCCGTTTTTTTAACTCGGGAGTCACAATGAGCAAGCAGCCGGTCCTGTTTTACAGTACTCGTTGCGCACACAGCAAACAGATCATTGATACGCTGACTGCTCTGAATAAGCAGAATCTGTGCCGCATGATTTCGATTGAGGGTGTACAGCGGTCGCAGCTGCCGGCATTCCTGAAGAGCGTGCCGACACTGTACCTTCCAGAGACGAACGATATTTATGTCGGAAAGGACATCTTCGCATATATCGCCAAGCCCGTAGCTGCTCGTCGTGAAGTTCCCACGAATGCACCCGGCGGGACGACCGGAGCGTCTGCGACTACGGCGACAGGCGATCTCGAGTCCTGGTCTTTCAGCACGGCGGGTGGGTTCTCAGATGCATATTCGAGCTGGGACGGGAATACGAGCACGACCGACCAGTTATTCTACACATTCCTGGGAACCGAGCCTGTTGCCCCTGGCCCCGCAGAGCCGACAACAAAACAGAGTTATGAAGGAGCAAAGGATGGACGCAACGAGGATGTAGGTGCTCGTCTTAAGCGTATCCAGCAGGCGCGTGATTCCGAGTTCAAAGGAGTTTCACGCCAGTAACAAGAAACGACAATGCATTCAAAGGCAAAGCTCCTCTCTCTCTTCTTCGATCAGTGGGAGGCATTTCTTGATGAGCTCATTCGCTGCTTTCCATCTGATCCAGACTTTCCTCGCCTGAAGACCTACCTTCGAATTGGTCGTACAATTAACCCCAAGCGTGTTATTGCTGCAGTTCAGAACCACATGTTCCCGCATGAGAAGATCGTCCGTGCAAAGAACGCAGACTACTTTCTGAAGTATCCGTTCGATGAATATGAGGACAAGGAAGATATTTCGTATGTAATTCGCAAGGTCAAGAACTTGTGGTTTGAGCTAACGCCCTCGAACCAGAACGCACTCTTTGACTATATCATTCTACTGGTCGATCTGCTCCACCGCCACCTCGAGGCTACGTAACTCTGCAACACCTGCATCAACATTCCCAAAGTTCCGGAAAAGGATCTGATTGACCTCTGCCGGAGACCACTTATAATTCAGCGACTCGTCGTCCACGACCGTGTCTGAATCGTAAAATGACCGCACCATCTCCTGCAGGACGGCGAGGCTGCACTTCTTGAAATTGACAATCATATCAATGCGACCCGGACGAATGAGTGCACGATCAATTCGCTCGGGGAAGTTGGTCGTGATTGCCAGAATACGGCCATTCGCCTCCAGAGTTCCATCCAGTAGGTTGAGGATGAACGAGAGGTCAATAACATCCTTCTCCTCCTTCTCTCGGTCAATGAACGGATCGCCTGTCGGAGCCTTGACAACTACAGGCTTCTTCCACTCACGCCGCAGGACGGTGTCGCCCATCGCATCAATATCCTCAATGACGTAGAGCCTCTCCGACACGGGGATTGTGTACTTCTCCGTCTGGACGCCGTTGAATACATGGATTTCGTCATTGAAGAAAAGATGGTGCAGCTGAGCCTTTGTCTTGATTTCCGACAGCTGAACATTAAGGATATGGCGCTTCCCCTCATTGGCAACGGCCTTGATCGTGGACGTCTTGCCCACGCCCGGCGGACCGTGGAACATGAACCCCAGAGTATACGGGATACCCTTTGCATCGTACCAATCACGCCGTGTCAGGAAAAAGTTCACACGGTCACGCACATGATCCCGTTCCTCGAAGAAGACGTTTGAGAACGTCCTGTTCGTAGTGAACTTGGACTTGGTATACACCAGGTGCGTCATGGGCAGCGGGTTCTGCACTCCCTTTGTCTTGGTCTGGATCATCTGATCGAAGTAATACCGGTGCGTACCCAGTTTGTTGGCCATACGGCGCTCATAGTCTGTATTGCATGTCTCGACAAACGACTGAAGGTGCTGGACATCGTGCTCACTGCAGTAGAGCTTGAACTTGACCAGCTCCAGATGCCCGTCGGCGACCTTCAGTTCGATGAGCTGAAAGAAGACATCTGCCTCCAGGCACACGGGTTCAAATTCATTCGGAAGGTAGTCGTGCTGCGATACCGCCAAGAGGCTTTTCATAGCGGGAAGCGTAGTGACGTACTGAACGACTGCATCCATGCGGGACGCATATACGCTGGTCTGTGCACCTCGATTCTGGGCAGAGGCCACCCCACGTTCACATGTAATGGATGCACGACACTCGTCGATTACGGTATCGGGAACAACGGGTACACGCCGGCGACAACACCACATGGTACTTTAACCAAAGGTCTGTGTAATACACTTATCCAATGTAGAACCAACGGGGTGAACTGGCTTGGTGCGGCGCAGACGAAGCTCCTTCGACGCCTTCTCAACGGTATCCTGTGAAAGTGTTACATATCGCTTCACATCACGCACGGGGCCCTGTACGTTCATGGTCGGAACGTGTAGGCGCAGGGGAGGGAGGGCAACAGACACGATATCGTCCGACACGGCCAAATACTCACGGAACTGCTCTATATCCAGAGGCCCGCCAAAGAGACGCAGGGTTGCCCGGGGCGGCGCAGGAGTTAAATCCTTCTTGGTGTACAGGCTTCGATACATGTCCGCAAGCAGGCAGTGACGAGTCCATCGAACCGTATCCGAAAGGTGATTGTCTGCATACAGATATGCGAGTCCGCACTCGGGAGAACAGAAATGTCCTTCACATGCATAGATGTTCTCGTATGCATCATAGCTGATGGGGACTGTGCATGCCTTCCATCCGAAACTCGAACAGCACCAGAAACAGGCTGCCGCAGAATACGTGGGAGACTTGACTCGTGTGAGAATCTCCTTCATAGTATCCGTGTTGAATCGTTCGCTGACACGAGATGTTTCCACGGCCGAAAGAATGTCCGAGTATGACGTTGAACCCTGTTCCTGGGGGGTGGGCGTGTTCTCTTCCACAGGCAGGCGTAATGAAAAGACTACGGGCGCATCCTGAACCTGCTTACGCGGGGGCATACTTGTTGTTTGTTAAGGGTGTTTAAGTGTGTGCCGCCCCCAAAACGAAAAGCCAGGCAGTCACTGAATACATTCCCATCCAAAATGACTGATCTCTCCTCCGCCTACCAGCGCAAGACCCACCGTGAGCACATCCTCGACCTGCCCGAGACGTACATCGGAAGCACAGTGACTGCAAATGAGGAGGTGTTCCTGCGTGACGGAGATACATTCAAGCCCACGACCATTCCTGTCAACCCCGGGTTCTACAAGCTGATCGATGAGCTTCTGGTGAATGCCCACGATCACGCTATCCGCCTTCGACAGAAGGGATCGCTGGATCCGGCAAAGAAGATCAATGTCTTGTGCACACCCGAAGGCTTCACCATCGAGAATGATGGCGAGCCTATCGACGTGGCCGAGCATCCGGAGCACAAGGTCTGGATTCCGCAGATGATCTTCGGCGAGCTGCTGACTTCAACCAACTACAACAAGGACGAGAAGAAGCTGGTGGGTGGCAAGAATGGCTACGGCGTCAAGCTGGTCAATATCTTCGCAAAGGAGCTAAAGGTCATTGTGCACGACAAAGGCCGAAAGCTTCTCTACCAGCAGACGTTCGAGGACAATATGACCAAGATCGGCAAGCCCGAGGTTACGACGCCAAAGAAGAAGCCCGAGGTTCTGAGTGTGGCCGTTGGGTGGAAGCCGGACTTTGCGAGGTTCGGTATGACGGAGATTACCGACGACATGCGTCGGCTGATTGAGCGTCGTGTGTGGGATCTGGCCATGACGCTGGGCAAGGAGGTCAAGGTAACGTACAATGGCGAGCTGGTCAAGTGCCGCACGCTGGTCGACTATGCCAAGTCGTTCCTTCCCGACGGCGCCCCGGTTGTGTCCGAGTCACCGAATGACCGCTGGAACATTGTGATCGCTGACAGCCCGACGGACAAGCAGTTCGCAATGTCCTTTGTGAACGGCATCTGGACCTCGAAGAACGGAACCCATGTGGATGCCGTGACTTCGCAGGTGGTGAATCATGTGGTCGAGTACCTGGACACCAAGAAGAAGATCAAGGTCAAGCCGGGTCTCGTGCGTGACAACCTGGCCGTGTTTGTCACTAGCATGATTGAGAACCCGAGCTTCACCAGCCAGACCAAGGAGACGTTGACCACCAAGCAGTCAGCATTCGGGTCTAGTCCCAAGCTGAGCGATGACAGCCTTAAGAAGATTGTCAGCAAGCTGAACCTAGTGTCGACGATTGTGGAGGCACAGTCGGTCAAGGACGCCAAGGACAACTCCAAGACAGATGGTAAGAAGCAGAGCCGCATCACCGGCATTCCGAAGCTGGACGATGCCGTGCTGGCGGGTACGAAGGATTCGGCCAAGTGCACGCTCATCCTGACCGAGGGAGATTCAGCCAAGGCAATGGCTCTCAGCGGTCTGAGCCAGGAGCAGCGAAAGACCTTCGGTGTCTATCCGCTCAAGGGCAAGGTGTTGAATGTGAAGGATACGTCAGACAGCAAGGTTGAGCAGACCAAGGAGATTGCCGAGTTGAAGAAGATTATCGGACTGACGTCTGGTAAGAAGTACGAGAATGTCGCAGATCTGCGCTACGGATCCATCATGATCATGACGGACCAGGACTTGGATGGCAGCCACATTCGTGGTCTGTTGGTTAACCTCTTCCATGAGCTGTGGCACGAACTGATTGCCATTCCAGGCTTTCTGACCTACATGGCAACTCCGATTGTCAAGGCGACCAAGGGCGCCCAGGTGAAGGTCTTCTACTCGCAGTATGAGTACGAGCAGTGGAGAAAGGACAATGAGAGCTGGAAGGTCAAGTACTACAAGGGACTGGGTACGTCGACTCGTGAGGAGTCCAAGGAGTACTTTGCCAAGGTGAATGCGGTGAAGTTCGAGTACACTCCGGAGGCGGACCCGGCGATTGACCTGGCCTTCAACAAGCAGCGGGCCGATGACCGCAAGGAGTGGCTCAAGGGGTACGACCACACCGCCCTCGTTCCGGCGGGGAACAAGGTCCCGTATGCGGACTTTGTTCACAAGGACCTGATTCACTTCAGCTACTACAATTTGGAGCGGTCGATTCCGTCTGTCATGGATGGACTCAAGACTTCCCAGCGGAAGATCCTGTATGCCGCCTTCAAGCGAAACCTGACACAGGAGATTCGTGTGGCCCAGTTCGCAGGCTACGTATCCGAGCACACCGGCTACCATCACGGAGAGGCTTCGCTGAACGAGACCATTGTCGGAATGGCTCAGACCTTCATGGGTTCGAACAACATTCCCTGGCTGGTTCCACAGGGGCAGTTTGGCACACGTATCCAGGGAGGCAAGGATGCAGCCTCTCCCCGTTATATCCACACGTATCTCCAGCCTCGTGTCCGCAGGCTTCTGCCTCCCGACGACTTTGCGGTTCTCAAGTACCGTGATGACGACGGCCTTCCCGTCGAACCCGAGTGGTATGCGCCAGTGCTGCCAATGCTCCTGGTGAACGGAGCTCGGGGCATTGGGACGGGCTACAGCACGAACATTCCACCGTGCAGCCCGACGGTTCTCAAGACCATGTTGACCAAGTATCTTCGTGGTCAGGGGACTCTGACAGACGAGCAGATTGTCCCATACTTTGAGGGGTTCAAGGGCCAGTACACGGCCGACAGCGTAGTTGGCCTCTACAAGAAGACTGGCGATGAGTTCGTCGTGACCGAGCTGCCGCCTGGTACGTGGACTGCGGATTACCGTGAGTGGCTCGAGAAGGAGTTGGCCGAGGGTCGCATCAAGGATTTCAGCGACACGTCGACGGATCAGGATATCTCAATCCGAATCAAGGGCATCGAGGAGGCGGCTCTGGTCAAGTCTCTGACCACCAAGATCAAGACCACCAACATGCATGCATTCAATGCAAAGGGTGTGATTGCCAAGTATGCGACGCTGAATGACATTCTCGTCGAGTTTGCAACTGTGCGTGAGGCACTCTACGAGACACGCCGTCTCCACCAGATTGCGCTGCTGGAGAAGGAGGTTCCATACCACGAGGACATTGTCCGGTTCATTGAGAACCAGTGCCTGGACAAGCCGGTGCCTGATCTTCGCAAGAAGACGAGGGCGGAGTGTGAGACAGTGTTGACGGAGCACAAGTACACTCACCACGCAGAGATTCTCCGTCTGCCTGTGTCGTCATTCACGGCCGAGGTCATGGCCAAGCACCGTGCAGACCGTGCGAGTGTGCTGGATCGTCTTGAGCTGTTGCGAGGGACGACTGCACGTGCGCTGTGGCTCGCCGATTTAGAGTCGGTGTAAACAAAAAGAGTATGAACTACACTGCTCTTCTCCAAGCAACAGATAGTTCTGCTGTTTCGGCATATCCAACCACGGGTAGATCGGGTGTTCAATTTCAAGGTGACGTGCGGTTCGCCGGACCCGATATCGGTTCACGTAACGATGCGAATGCAGTCCAAGCTGTTCCTGCGACGATACCCGTAAAGCATTACGTTGTTATTGACACATCGCAGCGCAACTGGGTGCTTCAGCCCAATCCATTTAGCAACCTCGTCTATAGTTTCGGCGTTCAGTCGCTCAATGCATATTCGCCACCCGTCTATTCAAACAACCCATTTGTTCCCACGTTTGGAACTGATTCCAATGGGATTCTTAACACGCAACCTGGTCGCCCGAATGCGCTTGGATGGTATCTTCCGGGTACGACTGCACCCTTTCCCGCTTACAACTCCTCTCTTCCAAAGGGGAACTTTTTAGCTTACGACACGGGATATACCGTGACTCCGTCGGGACTCGGGTTCGGAAGCGTGTTCACACCCTCAAACGTCCAGTCGATCCGACTGGTGCGTGCACTCCTTCCTCAGCGCCAGTTCCTAAACATTCCCGTTCTTGTCAACTCAAATGCAAGTGCTGTGGATATTTCGAACTATGGTCCGTATCCGGGTGTCATCCAGTCCAACGTGGTGGGTAAGGCATACTCTACCTTTGCAACGTATCCCTACCTCCTCTTCAACCTCAATGAGTTTCCGGGTAAGTATGTGGGAGGCAACGAAGCCATGCGTCGGGCGTTTTCTGTCATGACGCAGAAGACCCGCACACAGACCAATTTCGGAATTGATGTCGGCGTACAGCACTATGACTACGAGCCGTGGAATGAAGAAACAATGGTCTTTCAGAGCCCCCTTACGACGCTCCAGCAGGTGAAGATCTCAGTGACAGACCCAATTGGTCTGCAGTTCACGCAGAATGATGCGCTGAGTATCACACTGATCCAGGCCGATGCAAATGCATTGTTCCTGAAGTGCTTCACAGGAACGAGTCAGTACTTCAGTAGTAACGAGTTGCGTGTCGGTGATCGTGTTGTCTTTGACCCATTGTCACTGTCAAACATCGTGAAGTCGCCGCTTGTCTCGTTGAACGTCGATAAGATTGGGCTTGCAAAGTCTCTTACCACTGCATCTTTCCCCGTTCTTCAGCTATTGGACTATGTGTCTGATTCGAACGGCGTGTTTTCTCCTCGTACCTCAACGACCGCTCGCACGGCGTCATACAACACGTCTTATAATGGATTTCTAATTCCGAACTTTATGAACTCGAGTCCCACGGGCGATGTGACACCGACATATCCGGCTGCAATCGACCAGGGCAACTCAAACGTTTTCTCATTTCCCGTCCAATTCAATACGAACCCAGTTCAATTTGTATCGAACCTTCCCTTCTTGAATATCTCCCTTCAGCCGACGTATACTCTGGAGCTGACATGCCTTGAACCCGATACAGGACGACTTGGCGGACAGATTACGCAGTAATTTCCTCCCTCTACACAAATGTCTTCACTGGTCCAATACTGGGTGAATAGCCTGTCAGACTTCTACACGGGGTCGGCAATCCCGGACGCTCCGAAACACAATGGGCGTCTCCCACTGTCCGACAGTGAAGAGAAACTCCCTATTCCTCGTGGGACACTGTATGCGCTCGACGAACCGGTGATGGTCTCCGAGATGGTCGCAGAGAACATTCAGTACCGTCACAACAACACGCCCCTGAATACACTGTTCTTCAGCGAGGGCAACAAGGCGAACCTCCAACAGAAGATCCATGACGCCGTGTTGGAGATGAGCAAGGGTGAATACAACCTCAGCCCCCAGAGCGAGGCCGATCTACTTCTCATCATGCGCAGCTACTACCTGCAGTACGGCGAGAATGATCCTGCGAACGTGGCGACGGAGATCTCTCAGCTCAACCAGCGTGTGGTCGCCTACTCTGCGAACCGCATCATGGTTGAGATCGTGGCCTACAAGCGATTCCGCAAGGACATCCTCGACTTCCCCGAGCCCATTGCTCGCCCTATGGATATGCACATATACGGCACGCGGACAGGTGAGCTGAAGAGCTTCTTCTAAGGAAACAATGATTCGCTCGGGCGATCGTGTATTCCTACATGAGAAGTCTCGATGGTACATCTGGGAGTCTTCGTGGGGCATGTATCGGCCTATCGACGGGTTACAGTGGGACGGAACAACCATGCGACTGGATGACCGAGCCTATTGCACCGACCCAACGGACTCGCACTACGGATACGGACACGAACGCATGTACACGGTCTGTTTCAACTTGACCCAAGAGTACTCGGATATCGAGAATGCAGTTCATGTACCCCATCTGACAATCGGCGCACAGGAATGGTTTCGTGACCGCCCAGTTGCACTTACGCCATGTGCTCCTCGCAGCGTGGACTCGTGGAGACGCATGAACCTCAAGCGACGCACCGTTCGAAGGCATCCGCGTAAGACATTTACGAAACGGAAGACGAAGTAAGACAATGCGAGTCAATTTTATTGGTAGTTTCGGCAAGAATACGGGCGTCTCGCAAGACGTCTCCATTCTTCACGGGTTAGTTGCCCATGTGGTAGGTAAGGACGCACAGATTCGGCACGTGTCTCATCGGTTTCCGCAGTGTGCGCAAGCCGAGGTGAACTTCTTCATTGAGGTTATCAACCCCGCTCTCTTTGCCTATGCCGGCAAGAACATCTGGATCCCCAATCCCGAGTGGACGTATCAGACGTGGGAGCCGTATGTCAAGATGGTCGATGAGATCTGGGTCAAGACACGGGAGGCCGAGGCGCTGTTCCTGAAGTTGACCCCCAACGTCAAGTATGTCTCATGGACGTCGATCGACAAGACGTACCCTGAGCTGGGTAGCAAGGACCGCACAAAGGGTATCGTTCCGGTTGGCAAGAACGTATGGCGCCACCCCAAGCCCATTCTTCAGGCATATTCTCGCATTCTGTTTCAGAACCCGGCCGCATTTGAGGCTCTCCCTCACTTGACAATCGTACATGTTCCGTCTGCCGTTCCGATTGGCGATATTCCTGAAGGCATCAAGTCTAAGATAACCGTACGTGGAGAGGTTATCCCCGACGAGGAGTACAAGACGCTTCTGCATACGTGTGGACTGGTTGTCTGCATGTCTGCGGCCGAGGGGTTTGGCCATGCTGTCAACGAGGCCATGTCTGCGGGGTGTGTTCCGATTCTCAGCCCCATTGAGCCGTTCCGTGAGCTGGCCAAGAATGCACTGTGGGTCTCGAACTCCAAGGTGATCCCCCATCCACAATGTCTGGGCGTTCTGGAGGATGTGGACGTGGACTCGCTAGCCGATGCATTAATTGCATATACCAAGCTGTCGGACGACGATATTCGTACTGTCACCATGGACTCTCGTGAGGCATATGAGGATCGTCACGAGGCATTTGTCAAGAACATGCTGGCTCGGCTGGACGAGACGTTTGCTGCCGTACAGACATATTCCCTTGAGGAACGCATGCCCAAGGAGGCAGATCTTCCGTCTGTCTCGATCATTACATTGACACGTGATCGCCGCAGCTTCATTCCGCTTGCCAAGTATGGGTTCCTGGCTCAAGCGTACCCGGAGCACTTAATTGAATGGGTGATCGTAGATGATGGCAAGGACCCGATTAAGGATATGGTGTCCGACCTGCCGAACGTGCAGTATGTATTGCTCGACACCCCGTTAACTATCGGAGCCAAGCGGAACTTGGCAGTGTCGAAGGCGAAGCATGACATTCTGGTCATGATGGACGACGATGACGTGTATCCGAACAATTCAGTGCTCGCACGTGTTGCCCACATGCTTGCTGAGCCGAAGAAGGAGTGCCTCTTCTCTACGGTACTGCCGTGCTACGAGATCCATGAGACCAAGTCTTTCATGAATGTTCCGCCGATTACGTTGGACATGTCGAAGCGTGTATCGGAGGCAACGCTATGTTTCACTCGGGCATTCTGGCAGGAGCGTGGATTCCCAGATCACCAGATTGCGGAAGGAGACGCATTCATTCACGGTCGTGAGCAAATGTGCCGGGAGTTCTCTCCCCAGGATGTGATTGTGAGTCTGTGCCACCGAAAGACCACGTCAAGCCGCAAGCCGCCAGCCGGCATGGAGACGAATGGGTCTCATTACGGCTTTTCAGATGAGCTGTTTACACTGATTTCGGAGATTGCACTGTGTATTGATTAGTCGGAATCTGTGCTCGACTCCGATGAGCTCGTAGAATGCTTCTTACAGCCCCGACGACGACGGCGCCGCCCTCCATTCGCAGCCGATCCCTGAGGCGGCGCACCAGACCCAGGACCACCGTCATTCGGGTATTCACCGACGCCCGAAAAGTTTCCACCACGAATCAGCTTCGCCTTTTTAGCGCGCACACGCAAGGTGGCCTTCTTGCCTGAACATTTCAGGCCGGCCTTCTTGAGTATGTGTTTGAGGGTTTTTGCAGTGTGTTTCATTTAGTAATTGCTCAGAAGAACTTGCGGAACAGGCCACGACTGCGGTGGCGGCGACTGCGGCGACGACCTCCTACCGGACCGGCTACCTCGGCGTTCCCGATCAGTACCGCACCTACTGCGCCGCCGCCGCTCACGAGGTGAGCCTTCTTGGCACGAGCACGCAGAGTAGCCTTCTTGCCCGAACACTTCAGGCCGGCCTTCTTCAGCATCTTCTTGAGGGTCTTAGCCTTGAGAGTGCGGCCGCCTCCCGACGGGCGGGGATAGGCACTAAGATCACCGGCGTTAACAGGATTTCCATCAAGACCAGCGCGCATGTTTCCAGACATTTGTATCTAGTTGAGGAAATCCTTATTTGTTGCTGGAATCCCAAACACCGCTCGCCTGTACGAGACCGGCCTGTTCGTTCGATCCCGACGAGTATCCACCGCGAAGCAGGTGGGCCGACTTGGCACGCTTCGTCAGCGTCGCCTTGCTACCCGAGCACTTAAGACCCGCCTTCTTCAGCATCTGCTTAAGATGCTTTGTCTTGACAGAGTGGTGGCGACGACCACCCAGGAGCATGTACGACTCCCCGACCAGGCCTGGACCCTCCATAGTCGCAAAGGACTGGTTTCCCTCACCGGCATACCCGCCACCCGCCTGTCCGACCGGGAGACTCTCCTCGGCCGAACCGAGAGAGCTGCTCGCCGCCGAGAACCCCCCACGAATCAGGTGCGCCGACTTGGCACGAGCACGCAGCGTCGACTTCTTGCCGGACGTCTTGAGTCCCGCCTTCTTCAGCATCCGCTTAAGAGTCTTGGATTTGAGGCCGTGCATTTACTTTTACCGCAGAAGAAATGTGTTGGGTGACTTAGTATCTATCGCCCCCCGATGAGGTGGGCCTCACGGGCACGAGCACGCAGCGTCGACTTCTTGCCGGACGTCTTGAGTCCCTTCGCCTTCAGGAGACGCTTGAGAGTCTTGGCCTTGACATGGAGACCCTTGGGGACACGCATCGTCTTGTGACGGTGGCGACGGGAGTGGCGACGACCGGCCTTGGGCGCCTCCTCCTTGCCCTCTTCGGCGGCCTCGCCCTGCTCACCCTGGTCCGCCTGGCCCTGGTCCGCCTGGCCCTGGTCCGCCTGGCCCTGCTCGACAGACTCTGTGGGCTCTGACCCATCTGGACACAGCAGTTTACCACCACGACGAGAGTGGCGACGGCGGCGACGACCCCCGGGCATATGAGTAAGAGGTGCAGGAGGCATTTTATTAAACACGCAATACAAAAACCTTACGCCGAGCAAGAAACGCAGGCCGACGGCTCCACAGTAAACTGCTGAGCCTTTGCCGCTGCCTTCGTCCGCAGGTAATAACACCCCGTCTTGAGACCCTGCTTCCACGCATAGAAGTGCATGCTCGACAGCTTCGAATAGGTGGGGTCGGCGACAAACAGGTTCAGAGACTGGGACTGGCAAATGAACGGAGCACGATCCCGAGCCATGTTAATGAGTGTCTTCATGGGAATCTCCCATGCCGTGCGGTAAAGCTCACGCAGCTCACCGGGCAGACCGATCATCGACTGAATCGATCCATTGTTAGCAATGATCTCTGTCCGCACCTCCGGCGTCCACATACCACGAGCCACGAGGTCCTCCACGAGATACTTGTTGATGACGATGAACTCTCCCGACAAGACACGGCGAGAATACAAATTCGAGGTGAAGGGCTCGAAGCACTCATTGTTACCAAGAATCTGGGAGGTGGATGCGGTGGGCATCGGTGCAATCAATAGCGAGTTGCGCATGCCACTCGAACACATCTTGGCGAGCGCATCCCAGTTCAGGTAGGTTGACTTGGGAGTCTCGCCCCACAGGTGGTACTGCATCTTACCCTGACTGACCGGAGAACCAGCAAAGGACGGATGCGCACGCTCTGCACTCGTCAGTGGGATACCCCTCCAATCATCCGTGGGACCCGCACCCGTCATGCTCGTCGTGGCGGCGGCGTAGTAAATGTTCTCGAAGATCTCCCGATTCAAGTCTGCGGCCTTTTGAGATGACCAGGGAATACGAAGCATGGCAAACACATCCGCAAGTCCCTGAACACCGATTCCGATGGGACGGTGCCGCAGGTTCGAGGTCCGACACTTCTCCGTGGGGTAGTACGTCTTGTCAACCACAATATCCAGGTTCCGAGCGAGAATGGCAGTATACATGCGAAGCGCCTCAAAATTGAAGCGATACTCCCCATCGGCGGCGAAGCTTCGCTGGACGAACTTGGGGAGAGCCAGAGACCCGAGGTTGCAGACCGCCGTCTCCTCGGGGGAGGTGAACTCGATGATCTCGGTGCAGAGATTGGAGGACTTGATGGTTCCGAGATGCTGCTGGTTAGACTTGGCATTACACGCATCCTTATACAGCAGATACGGCGTGCCAGTCTGAATCTGGGCATCGAGAATCATCTGCCACAGCTTCTTAGCCGGGATCTCTTTCACGGCAAGGTTCTTGCGCTCGTAGCTGCAGTATAACTCATTGAACTCCTCACCCCAGCAATCAGCCAGACCAGGGCACGTGTCGGGACTGAACAGAGACCACATCCCATCCTGCTCAACACGCTGCATGAACAGATCGCAGATCCACAGACCGTAGAAGAGGTCACGGGCACGCTCATCCTCATTACCTGTATTCAGCTTCAGACGCAGGAACTCCTCAATGTCGGCATGCCACGGCTCGAGATACACCGCAAAGGATCCGTTCCGCTTGCCACCCTGGTTCACATACTTGGCCGTATCATTGAACACCTTGAGCATCGGCGTCAGACCGGTGGACTTGCCATTTGTTCCCTTGATGTCTCCACCCCGAGCACGAATATTGTGAACGGACAGCCCCACACCACCCGCCCACTTGGAAATCTGCGCACACTCTGCGAGCGTATTGTAGATACCCTTGATCGAGTCATCCTCCATGTGAACCAGAAAGCACGACGACAACTGGGCGTGCGTCGTTCCCGAGTTGAACAACGTAGGCGTTGCGTGAATGAAAAAACCCTGAGATAGGGCATCGTACGTCTCAAGAACCTTAATGAGATTGCTTCCATGCAACTGAACTGCCACACGCATCCACATGTGCTGAGGGCGCTCACACGGCTTCCCATTGCGAGTCCGGAGAAGATAGCCATTCTCGAGCGTCTTGAAGCCAAAATACTCGAATGTGAAATCACGAGTGTAGACGCATGCGGCATCCAGTACGACTCGGTTCTGGGCCACGTCCCACACAAAGGAGTCGGACAGAATACCATCGTTCGCAAGAGCATCTACGCACGTGGAAAATAGAGAAGGCGTCTTCTTCTGGTGGTTGTCAATCACAAGGCGAGCGGCCAGCTTACCGTAATTAGGGTGGAAACGGGCCTGCATCATCGCACAGACCTCAGCTGCAAACTCGTCCAGATCGGATGTCTTGATTCCATCCTGAATCTGAGTACACACCTTCTGTGCAACCAAATCAGGGTTGACGTGCTCGAGTCCGTCAGCGAGTTTCTGAATCCGAGACAGGACCTCGTTGAAGGAAACCGGAACACGAGTGCCGTTACGCTTTGTTACGTAAATGTGGTCTGACATCCTAACTGCTGTATCCTCCATCCTTACCTGTAAGCGGACAAAAATATGGTTTGTTTTGTCACGAAGGTCTGTCTCTCGCACTTTAGAAGCGGGCGCCGATATCGAAGAGTGCGCCATTGTGCTCACCAGACGGGAGCGCATAGCTCTGACTGTCCACAGACTGAGCCTCCCAGTAATCATGCATCTGGGCAGCCTCGTAGTTGAGCTCCTCATCACTCTTGACCCGCTTGACACGGATCTTGCGACGGACGGTGGTCCATCCCTTGGAGTCATCCTCCATGAATGGCTCGCAGATAGCCGGGTACTCATCAAGGCCATTGGGCATCCTGGCAAAGTATGCCGGATTAGAGCGGCACTGCTCAAGCAGGTGGGTGTAGTCGCCACGCAGGCGGATGTTGCGGGCCCGCATCTCGGGGTACATGGAGTCGGAGATCGGGTAGCGGGCGGCGGCGAGCATGATGAAGTTGGTAGAAGAAGACATTTTGGCTGGCTGCTTTGTCTATAACCGTTAGAGTGTGGAATCCGTTTTCAGACGGACCGTGATATGCATGGCCTCTAGCTCACGAGTATACAGAAACATTGCATACGGCATCTCTAATTTGTCTCGGCTTGTGTCCAGAGTCTGCGATTCCTTGTCGTACAGCACTTCCGTCTTGTCCGATCGTTCCATGAAGCTTTCCACTGTAAACTTCGACATGCCGTGGGCCAGGAGCGCATCACGTTCCATTTCTCCGATACGCATGCCACCCTCGTCTGATCGTCCTTCTAGAGGCTGGTGTGTCATGGCCTTGCGAGGGCCAGTTGCACGATAGTTGATCTTGTCCTCTACCATGTGCTTCATGCGCTGGTAGTAGGTCGGTCCCATGAAGACATCAACCTCCATCTGTTCTCCCGTCATTCCATTGTACAGGACCTCTGTGCCAAACGGTTCAAATCCCTGGGATGTCAGAATTGTCTTCAGCGTCTTGACTCGCTCAGTTGTCGTGCAGGGGGTTGCATCAATGAATGCGCCCTGTTTCAGCGCCAAGCGGCTATACGAGCTTTCTAACCACTGACCAATTGTCATACGGGTTGGCATGGCGTGCGGGTTGAAGATAATGTCAGGGCGAAGACCACGTGCGGTAAAGGGCATGTCCTCTTCGGGGAGGATCATGCCCACAGTGCCCTTCTGCGAGTGACGGCTTCCCATCTTGTCGCCCAGCACGGGATACCGCTCTTCGGATATACGGATCTTGATGCCCCGCAGTCCTTCGGGTGTCGAGAAGCGATAGACTGCATCTACACGTCCACGCTGATCCCGCTTCGGGGTCATGGAGATATCGTGATAGCCTTTCACATGTCCTGTCATGTCGACGACGGGGCTTACCATTCCAACTAACACAGTCGTTCCGGTCACAACCGTGCCAACCTTGACAAGTCCATCCCCATCAAGCTGGTCGTAGTCCATGCCCTCCTTTCGCTTCACAGTCTCACGATATGCCGCACTCGTCAGAGGGTTTACGATATCCGTATGCAGCTGGGTCGCAGGATCGATCATTTCCTCCGTGATCTTGTAGCTGTGGAAGTACACGGTTTGAAACATGCCTCGCTTCATGGAGGATCCGTTCATCATGACCGAGTCTTCCTGGTTGTAGCCTCCGTATGTTGTGATGGCTACCATTGCATTCTCTCCGTATGGCATACAGCCACCAGGCCCCATCATCTCACGGTACATCCACGTGTGTGCTAACGGCTTTTGGGGCGTAACACACATCAGCGAAATCGTATCGAACCGTTTCGTGTAGTTGGTGTGGTACCACGAGGCTGTCTGTTTCGTCTGTGCAATTGCAAATGCGTTACGAGTGCCCGGGTTGTGATCGGAGAATGGAGTCAGGTTCGTCAGCGCAGACAGGTTGAATGACATGTGTATCTCCGAACGAAGGGTCGGGTGAAACGGTGTTAACGACAGTCGAGAACAATCGGATTCGAGAGCATCGATGTAGTCAAGGTTCTTTGCAATATCTGTCCACGTCTTGGTTGCTCGCATTCCGTCGATGGTTGTACCTTCACGATAGACGGGCCGGATAGGGCGGCCAGAATCGCAGGAGATACGCAGCATGTTGTTGACGCCGCTCCAACCAATTGAAACGGAACGATCCAACACGCCAGACCGCCGAGCATCAACGAGCATGGCAACCAATGTACGAGCATTCCCTGTGCATGCACCCACCAGATCTGAATTGAGAAAAACAGGCGTCCAGCGGGGATCCCATGAGGTCGGATGGATGTCGGCCAGCGGTCGAATCAGCTTGGACACGGTCAGAAGTTCACGAACCTTGCTGGATGGAAACGCAGTTGAGATCTGTGCCATTACAGTCAGGGATTTGATGTACCCAATGTTGCGCCCGTCGGGGGAGTCCACGGGGCACATCAGACCTATCTGCGATCCGTGATACCGACGGGGTTCCGGCTTGTTCGATGTGCGGTCCATCGCCAGATTCGTACGACGAAGATGGGATATGACACCCACATATGACGTACGACTCAGCTCCTGCGCAATGCCATCCCGTCCTCCCCACGCACCCTTGAACGACTTCAGGAATTCATTCATCATGCGATACGGACGCCAATAGAACCCAAGTGTTTCGGGTTGGAACACGTTCACCAAGTTTGCCCCTGCATATGACTGGCGCTCGAACTGGTTGACCTTCTTGTCGAGTTCCAGTAACATGTTCTTGGACGACTCACGGAAGATACGCCGAAATTCACCGAAGCACAGATCACCTGACGTTTCTAACCGTTTGAATTGGAAGTGATCACGGTCAGATGGGGGTTTGATTTCGAGGATCACATCCATTGCGCTTCGTAACATCAGTCCCAAGTGATACGCCTTGCGGCGGAAGAGCCCTCCAGTGTCGCCCGATCCTTCGACGTGAGGGAACATCATCTCGTGAAGAATGCGAACAACTTCTACACGGCTGCGAGAATGTGTCTGCTTCTTCAGAACATTCATGTCAGTGTCATTGGTACGCTGGAGGAAGGCGTCGTGGCTCATGATCAACGTGGCAATCAGATCGTCGTACACATTACGCTGCGATTCAACTACATCAAACAGTGTCGTCTCGTAGATATCACGGTCTGAAGCACACCCCAGTGCCCGAAATACACTGATAAGCGGCACGGGCTGTCCAAACCCCGGCAATGTGATGGACGGCACACGGTTGTGCTGTCCGAAATTCGGGGGGCCACCGCCTGTTTTGGGATTTTCATCATAGGGATTCTTGTCGGGGATCACCAAGAAATGAGAATACGGTCCACGACTCGCATCCTCGGATACAGAGCGAATGCCCGTATAGTATTCCTTCGAGGACTCAAATTTGGCACCACCTGCAAAGTCGATCGCACCTGCCTTTTCACGGAGAGTGCCAAGCTGTTCCGACGGCGGCGGCTGGGCCCTCTTTCCAGAATACATCATGTTGTTGCCGAGCTTCTCTTGGGTCAGAAGCACCTTCTCGGCCCCGTCGATAATAAAGTACCCTCCCAGTTCGAATTTACATTCGCCCACTTCGAACCCATCCACACCGGTCAGGTAACACAAACGACTGCGCAACATCAGAGGGATCTTGCCGATCAGCACGTCCTTGAACTCACGTACAACCGTCGGATGCCCGGGCATGACATACTCAATCTCGAAATCCGCTGTCAGGCTAACTGAATAGGTCATGTCATCAAGGCGACATCCGTGAGGGAGGATTGCGTTTCCCAATTCGTCCGTCGGGCTTGTCCATTTCATTCTGCTTGCATCACGGCCACCGATGAAGACACGAATGTATCGCCCTTCGGGAAGTTCGAGTTCATGCGGATTCGATGCCTTCATGAATAACGGGATGCGTGTCTCTAGCATGGCGTTATAGGAGTCTACATGGTGCTGGACCATCGGGAACGAAGTGTCTCGAAAGAGACTTCGCAGAACGTGCTGAGGGACGTCCATTGTCCTTTCACAAGCATTTTCTCGTCTTACTTGAAACTCATGTATGTGGAGTGAAACCCAACGCCCTCTCGTACTCGAGGAAGTGGTTGGACACACGGAAGTAAAAAGTCGGTTGCGGTCGTATCTAACAACAAAACCACATTCAAGTGTGATTCTGCTTCACGGGCCACCGGGTATCGGCAAGACCACAATGGCCCTTGCATCGATACGGAGTTCGGGGATGGAGCCGTTGGAGATCAATGCAACTCAAACAATGCGGAGTCATGAGGATGTATCTCGCCTCGTGTCTAGCTATCGCAACAACAGGAGCATCTCCTCCTTGTTGCGGGGCGATACAAAGACATCCTGTTTGCTGCTGGATGAGATTGACGGGTCGGATTCTCATGCACAGCGCAAATTAGTTGAGTGGATTTCGTCGACTGATCGCACGTTGCCGATTCTACTGACATGCAACGAGGTGCCTCGAATTTTTAAGACATCGGAAAAAATTGAAGTCCTTCGTTGTTTCCCTCCCAAGCCCTCGGATTTGATTCCCCTCTTTCCAGGCCGAGACATTGCCACATTGGCAAAGACCTGTCAACACGATGTTCGGCGCATGTTCCAGCAGCTCCAGTATGGGGAATCAGACGTGCTGCCTGCACCTGCACCCCTAACCAAATTTAGTCACGAGCTGAACGAGATCCTTAGACAGAAGGTGTGGGTCCAAGAGGATCCACTGCTCGCTGCACTCGCACGTCATCTCGGCACACGGGGCACCGTGAACTCGTCCCAAGCCACTGCGTGATGCATGCTCGGTGGAAAACATGGCTGCAGTTCCGAAGGCGTGTACCGACGGAGACTGTGTCCTGACACACTGCGCAGTTTGCATCGACAACGTCTACATTGTGCTCGAATGCCACAAGAAGCTGAGTGTTCGTCGGGACGACGGGTACATCGTCAAAGTTTCCGCTAGGCACCTGCCACTCGGTTCCACCCAATGGAATGTTTACAACAAACCGCTGGGGCTCAATGGGCTCGAGGATGGCTCGCATAAGCATGAGAACATCGTGTGTCATACGGGCCCGGTTTCCGATGACACGTCCACGCATGGGCTCTGGGAGTGCGACAGCTAGACGAAAAAAGATCGTGTCGGCTTCGAGTAGGTCTCGAACGACGGAGATGACGGCAAGCGAAGTGGTTGCCATTGGGTTGCTATACCTGTTTGCTCGAAAGCTACTTTCCCAAACAGTAGAAGATGTAGTCTGGCTCATACGGATACGGGTCTTCGATTGCCTTCAGGTACTCGGCATGGTTGAGGTACTGTGAAGGCGTTCCCATCCGGATCACATGAACCCGTCTCCAGGCTTCAAAGACAGCGTCGAACACAAGTGATGACGTCATTAGGTAGCAATACTCAAGGTGAAGCTTGCGCTGCTCAACAACAGAGTCGAGCTCTCCCTCGTTAGTGACTTCGATCTCAGGTCTTGGTGTCATTTCGGCTGCCATTCATATTGTTTACTTGGCGGTTTCCGTTTTCTTGAAGAACCCGTGAATGGTTGGCTGCTTCGTGAAGATAACACTCTTCAAGAATACGAGGGAATCAACCTGTGCCTCCTTGAGTTTCAGCACTGCACGTGTTGCTTCCTCGTCGAGATCGTCCATGCTCAGATCCGGTTGTTTCTGACGGATCGCCTCTCGGTTTCTGACATACAGGTTTGCATACGACGGAGATGGCTCATGATATCCATCGAGCTGCTCCACACAGAGAGCGAATAACTGGAGAAGCGGACTCTGAACTTGGTTTGTGATGTAGAACTTGATATCCGGTGCAAGGGAATGCAGTCGAACATAATCCACGTGCTCGATGCGATCGCCCTGCTTTGCATTGTTGCTTCGCTCCTTGACGAAGATATACCGGACACGATCTCCAACCTGTGGGGCAGTTCCGGGATCTCGGGCAATCATGCGGTCTGCTAGCATCCGGTGGGGCATTTCAACCTTATAGTTATCGCTCAGCGCCTTGGTCATGATATACTTGTCAAGTGGAATCTTGTTGTCCACCATATCCTTGAGCATCTTGTTTACGAACTCTCGGGCACCACTAACGGTTCCGCCTCCCAGCAGGATATCAAGTGCTCCACCGTACACATCCTTTACAATCGGTGCACTGTCTCGACGCTTCAGTGCAATTCCCATCGACATGCGCTTTGCCCTTGCGGGGTTCGGGTCCTCCTCGTACTTCATACCGACGTAGCGCTTGCGACAGAACAGAATGAATGGATAGAAGGTCTTCTCGTATGCGATCTTGTACGGCCGGCGACACTGCTCCGTGATTCGCTTTCCCGCCTTGATACCCAGATCGATGGAGGTTGCAAGGTCTTTGGTGGGGAACTTGATGAAGATAGAGTCTGTGTCTCCGTAGATAACCTCTCCGTTGAACTCGGACTCCACGATGTGTTTTGCGAGGAACAAGGCCTTTCGTCCAGCGGCGGTGGTGCAGGCGGCAACGCACATCTTTCGGATGGGAGACGTACGACTACCAGTCTGCCCATACACGCTGTTGGCGACGACCTTGTAAGCAAGCTGAAGACCATTATAGACAGAGCGAGCAGCATCATCATATTTAGGATCTTCCATCATTTGTTTGTATTCCTTTCGTTTTGCCAGCAGAATCTCGAGGGTCTTGGGCAGAACGCCCGTGAGCATCTCATTGTCCTTCTGAGGTTGGACGTAGGTGCAGACCGTCTTGCCACCCGTCTCCTTGTTGTCATACTCGACCTCATCCAGTACGTACCCGGCTGCCTTCAGCTTCTGCATGGCCAGATACGTCATACCTTCGCACTTGTCGTCGACCTGCTTATCGTCGACATCGAAGACACGCAGGCTCACCAGCGTATCCGGTGAGATATTGTACGCAATCATGTTGGTCGGGTACAGCGAATTGAAATCCAGAACAGAGACCGGCTGGTCGAGGTACATTCCGATCTTCGGGCTAATCACCACCGCACCCTCGTAGCCAGCCTCGTCGGTATTGAAGCGCTTCGTCTCAATAATCTGGTTCCGCTGAGCTGCATAATACACGACAGCCGAGAAGATCTTGATCCCCTGTCCACGGATCAGCACGAACTGCATGGGGACCTTGCATACATCCGCCATACCACGTGCATTGATGATCGTATCCAGCTTACCCATCAATGTCAGGACCAGATCACAGTCCTGAATACAGTAGCGAGCAATACGTGCTCGACCTGCCGAGCCGCCCTCACGGTGGAGACGAAACAACTCGTGCGGTTCTACGTCGTCCTTGGAAAGAGTCCACTCCAGATGCGCTCGATCCTTGCCGGAGAGTTCAGTAAACAGGGAGTCTCCGCCACTGATGGTGAAGGTGCTGCTGCTAACCGCTGCAATACAGAACTTTTCCCCGTCTCGATAGGGGTCTGTTGTGTTTCCGACCAAATCAAAGCGCACGTAATTACCAACCCGTAGCCCACGAGTACTCTTTGTTGCAACGACATTGTCTTTATAGGACAGAACCTTGTCTCGGAGAAATACGCTTGCCACATTGTCTAGCTTGAACGAGTCCAGTGAGTGCTCACGCCGCATGTTCAACAGGAGGTCAATGCAGAGGCGGCCCCGCATAGCAATCATGCGGAGATCGTACTTGCCCGACGCCAGCTCGAACCGCTTCGTGTCCGAGAACTTGGTCGAGTACTCTCCGCTCTGACTACGGGCCTTTGCCGGCGGCGCACGAGAGAAGTTGACGTCATCTACGATGCCCAATTTCCTACACCGGTCCTCGATATAAGCGTCATCAAAACCGAATGTATTGTAGCCAGCCATAATGTCCGGGTTCTCTCGGCGCACATTCGCTACAAACTTCAAGAGCATGTCCGCTTCTGTCTTGCACTCGATGAACTCGGTATCGGGTTCAGTAGACGGATCGCAGCTGCCCAATACAAAGACCTTCTTGGACATTGGCGTCATCAAATCGTCGGACCAACGGTAGGACACTCCGATTTGGACGATCGGATCCTTGGCTGCCATGGGGAAGTTGTTGCCCTGAAGAGGACACATCTCCAAATCATAACAGGCCACCTTCATGGAAATATTCCCGGTTGCAGGCTTGACGCTCACCCAGTCGCATGTGTAGAAGACATCCACATTGTACAATGGCTCCTCTGAGTCCGGATCGACCGGGACGTCAGATTCGTCGCCCACAAACTGAATGGGTGAACCAGGTCCGAGATGCCGATCATGCAACAGTCGAATGAATGGAGGAAGGTTAGATTCGTAGAATGCATGCTTCTTCCCTGTAGTCAGATCACGGATCTTCGTATGAAACTCGGACAGTGTTCTGCATGTCACCTTCCACACCTCCTTCGTCTTCAGGCAGTCGAATCCGGCCATCGCATCATACTTGGAGACCTTCGTTGCAGAACCGGGGTCTGGACCCGAAACGTAGAAATACGGCTTGAACCCAGTGATTCGCACGCATGCGACAGACTTGTCACGCAGGCGTCCAAAGACATCGACGACGTATTGCCCCCTGTTGTCATGTTCGTGCCAATCGGATGGCTGCATTTTGCTTTCCGTCCGTCCTATATAGTTGCTGTCCGTTTTCCATGAAACTTTCTGGGTTTGATGATAAGAGTATGTCATCGAACACAGTTGACTGGTTTTTTGCCAATACACGTGGGAGCGTGGACCAGTCCCACGTAATGGAACACAACTTTGCCAATGAGTCTGCGATGGGCCGACAGACGTCGTTCTTCGGAGGCGGTGACTGCACCGGTGCGTTGAGCCCCGCTGCTGCCATGTCTGACCAGCCGGGCATGATTGCTCGTGGCGGGTACGGTCTGGGTGACGGATGCACCATTGATACAAATACCGATCTCCGTTGGGGTGATGCAGAAGGACTGCGTGTCAAGGGCCCGAAGCAGCTGTGGATTCGCCCCTTCCCGACCACGCCGAATCTGGGACGTGGCCGCCAGTCGGACACGGTAGGGGACGAGTCAAGCTTGATCCACGCCCAGCTCCAGCGAGCGAAGAAGGAGGCGTCGACCATCATGGACAAGACCATTCCGAACTACTACCAACCGCTCATACCCACCAAGCAGTCGGAGCACTCGAATCCCAGTAACTGGATCCAATCATGGACCTGGGGCGGTGATTCCTCACGCTTAGTTAAGAAAACTCGAGTCGGTGAGTCTACATAATGCGAGTCCTCTTCTTTGCTAATCGAATGCCTGATTTATGTGGAGCGTTTCTCCACGACATTGATCTAGCCACTGAACTTCAGAAGCGTGGGCATACGACCATGTTTCTGACGATTGAAAAACCAAAGGAAGGCGTTAACGGCGGAATATGGGAGGGCTTTAGGTTCATGCATTTTTCCGCAGGTTCGTCGTTCCTGGATACAAGTGATCTGTGGATATGCCCGCACTCGCCCTGTCTACCCTATGTACGGAGAGTCAACTCTCGTGGATACAATCGTCCAATTGCCGTCACTGCGCATTTCGATGGACGGTACAATGTCCTCACGGATCTGGTCTCAACGAGGTGGGTTGAAATGTTCCTTTTCATCAATCATACGATGGAAGGGCATTTTCACAAGCATGTGAATCCATTTCCTTCCAGCATTGTACGTACGGGCGTCGTTCGTCCGCTTATGCAGGAGAACAAGATACGTATGGACACACTGCCCGACGGGGATGCAATTACACTGGTAAATGCGAATGTGAACAAGGGGGTTCATCAGTTTATCGAACTCGCAAAGCGGATGCCCTTGCGGAAGTTTCTCGGTGTCCGTCCCTACTACGGGGAGCTTTGGTTGCCCCCGGCTCCGTCGAACATTGAATGGATTCCGTTTGACAATGATATTCGCAACATTCTGAGCCGCACACGCATCCTCCTGTTCCCCTCCTACTATGAGAGCTTTGGTCGGATTGCTGTTGAAGCAATGTATAACGGTATTCCTGTCATCTATTCTACGCCCGCAACTGAAAATGTGGGCATTGTCGGTAGCACGGAGGGTGTTGAGGAATGGATCAAACCTGCCGGGATTGGCTGCCGGCGAGATGCTGCGGATGAGTGGATAGCGGCTATCGAGGCGCTCGACAACACCGATACGTATGCGGCCAAACGGACAGAGGTGATCCAACATGTCAAGTCAATGGACATTTTTTCAGAAGCGAATCGGATTGCCAATATGATGGAGGGTTTCCAAAAAGAACATCCTATTGCGGCTGAGCGGACGTCATCTCAGACTCCGGCAGTGGTTCAGGCTGAACAGGGGACACTGCCTGTACTGCGGCCCCCGCCAGCGACTGCCCGGATCGGATTTTCGAGTGGGCGGCTGAGGCTACAGCGGTGAGCTTGTCCATGAGCGCCCGACCCGTGGCACAGATCTGCTGCTGCTCGGCGGTCATACCCCGATCGATCTCACGAGGGGCGGGAATATGCCTACTGCCTGACACAACCGGTACCTGGAGTAACTCGTCAAGGGCATGGTAGATATTTTCATTATGCTTCGTAAGTGCCTCCGCTGCGACCTGCGATGTACAGCCGATAAGGGACACGATTGTTTCGACATTGGCATTCATCTTTTCTTGATTCAAGTGTAAGTACGTGAAGATGCGTTTTATCGAAGCGCTCTGCCCCCCGGCTCTGCTATACCTAATCTTCTTAGTCGTCCAGCTGGGACTCGACCTCGCATTGGGAATGTGGGTAACGGCTGCGATCAAGACAGTCCTGGGCCTGGCTGTCGTCAAGGTACTCGACACCTTCTGCGGCATTGGTCTGACGCCGGTCTCGTGGTTCATTGTCGCTACACCTTTCGTGATTACGGCCCTCGCAACGGCGGTGGCAATGGGAACCAATTTCGATGAGAATGTTTTTGTGTATTTCCAGCCCAGTGACACCAAGGAGACGTTCGTAAGCGGGTCATCGAGCATGCGGCAGCCGAATCCCCCCGGAGCAGGTGAGCCCCCTGAGCCCGGTATCACCCCCGCTACCCAGTCGTGGACAGAGGGTGCTATGGGCAACAAGTGGGGAACCGAGTACGATCCCAAATGGGCACGGGATGCATCGAACCCGAGCGGCGAGGTTCTGACAGCAAACCACAAGTCGATTCAGATCGGTTTCCTCAACACTCTCTAAAAACGAATCCGATTCCGCCGACCGAGATCAGTTCATTCAAAATGTGCATCTCTCGTATTCTCATCGCTCTTGACCGCTACCTCTCCAGCTACCGTACTGACCGTGGTGTCATCTCCCGGAAGTATCTTCTGGGTGAGTATGAGGAGTTTGACGAGTCCATGACCCACGTTCCCGAGGACTGCATCTACGTAGAGGAGTGGGTCAAGGGAAAGGAGACCCGTCGCCGAATTATCTACGAGCTTGAGGAGATCACGCCATATGTTGGCAATCCGTTCGACACGTTTCGGCTGCCGTGGACGTGGATTGGAGATGTCTCGACTGACGTGGATATCACAGATGCCGTCAGCAAGTATCTCATGCCCGGCAATGAGATCAGGCTTGATCTCCTTCTACTCTTCCTTCGCCCACATGACAAGATGGAGATTCGCTACGTCCATCCGGCGTCGGGAGACGAGTTCTTGTTTCCCAATAGTGGAGTAAGCATCGGTTCGTATGGACCTTCCTAAGAATCCATTCAAGGTTGCGGATCGATTCATAGCCATCCGTGACATCTGCCTTCCGCCGACGTGGACCTCCCAAATGCAGCGACTCAGCGACATGATTGTCATGCCGCTGATCACGCTGTGTCTTTTTTTTACGGGTAGTAGTGATATCTTCGTGTTACTGTCGACGGCGGCGACTACGTACCGAGTATGGGCTGAATGGGTCGAATATACTGAACTTCGATTTGTTATGCAGAGAATGCGCATGCGAATGGCACAGGTGAAAGGGCCGTTTATCGTGACAAACAATCCCAAGTACATGCCTTATGTGTGGGCCGATGCAGTGGTTCGTCACGCAGTGCCCGGGGAACCGGTGTAGACCGCCTCACGGCCAGCAATGCTCCAGTTCGTCCCACCGATCGGTCCGCTAAATCCAGAGACGATGCGGCTGCCAGCATCACCTCCGGCGCCCGTACCACCGCCGCCACGCATACGATGACGACGGGAACGGCGTGTCTTGCGGCTACGACGGGAACGGCGACGGCCACCACCCTGCCCCGCAGCCGCACCCGTGTTCGTCACGGATGTAGCTCCAGAGACAATCTCTCCCCTGAACTCCATACCTGCAGGCTGACCACCCTGTCCAAGCACGGCACCAGACGCACTCGCAAACATGCCACCACGGCGGGTGCGGTGACGACGGTGCTTCTTACTACGCCGGCGACCGCCGGAAGAACAACCATGTTGCTTAGCCATTTACTTCACTACACGAAAAGACTCCAATGCTGCCGGGCAGGTCGTCATAATACTCATACCCACGAACCAGCGTCCCCGCAGGCGCATCCGTGAGTGTGAACAATGCCGTCAAATCAGGCTGATGAAACAACCGCAAGGCCTCCGCAATCCACTCTTGACGCTGAGCCCATGTCGCCAATGGGTGCACGATTGTACCGTTGAGTGCCCATACATCGCACACAACAAAGACATCCTTTGATAGCCTAACTGTGCGAAAAATTGTATCGCAACACATGCGCTCGTCCATGACGATCGTCAGTTCCTCCTGATGTCCACCCTTCTCATCAATGCTGATCGCAACGGTCTCACTCGAGGGTTTTTGGGTCAACAGCAACCAACCAGGCAGGCCGTTCAGCTGCGGCGCCCGATGGCTTCCCGCCTTCGGATCGCCCTTCCTCACGAGGGGCTTCCATGGGTACAGGCGGCGCATACGTTGGTACATTCACTTCCTGGTTAAGATGAGGAGGTTCCGTGAAAGGCGGAGGGGGTGGTGGGGCTGCAACAGGCTCGGCGAAACGAACTTGGGGAACAGGCGCCATGGGCGGGTACAGCCATCGCACTACACCAAATACAGATACATGAATGAGGATCAGCATGATGAGGGAAGAGATTGCAGTCACAAGGATGTCGTACGGATCCATTTGCTTTGTTCCCGCCTTTTCTTACGATGAAATCCTACGCAACTCCTCAAAGTACTGCGTCGTTGTCGGCGTCTCCTCCTTCCATCTGCGTGGGTTCTGCGAATACTCTGTCACTGTTGCATATTCAACACTGTAGGATCGGGACACGACACCGCCGGGAAAGGGTCTCTCGTAGAGGAGTATCGACGACTCCGACTGAAAAACTTGGTAAAGTTTCGCATGAGTGTTAATTCGACCATTGCCCGTATAGAGAAATCGTGTTTCATACGTCGTTCCTGGTTGAGCCGCCCACGCAGGCGGGTCCAAGGTTATCTTAAGCTCCATTCTCGACTGTATTCTTGAAGACGAGATCCTCTAAGCGGGATGCGTCAGCGAGGATATCCGACATCTTACGGGCGGCCAGGTTCAGGTTAGCCTCGATATCCGCCCACGCCTCGAGATCGTTACTGTACACCGTGGTGCGAGTGGGGTGCTTCGGAAACTTCTCGATCAGCTCGGAGTCCGTTGCGTCGAGCATCCGCATGTACACCCGCAGCTGGATGATATCGTAGGCCGGAACCTCGGGAAAGAACCTCGTCCGATCCTTCGAGTCTACCACACGCTTCTGATCGGCAACATATCCATCCGTGCGTCCAACCAGCGTGAAGAACTCCGTCTCCATCCGTAGCATACGAGTGTTACGCTCCGTCAGAACCACCTTGCGATCCGCCTCATACGTGTTCAGAATCTTGTCCTCATTGTTGAGGCCACGCTTCTTCGACACCTCTCCACGTGCATCTGCCAGCAGCTGTGTGGCCATTTCAGATGACATGTTCGGCGTGCTGTCAATAACCTTCTGACATGCAGCCTCCACCTTGTTCAACGTTTGTTCGACAGTTGGAATTGCAGCAACAGTGTCGGCTGCCATCTTCTTGGTAACCGCCGCCTTCTCCACCTCGGAGCGAGCTGCATCCTTCTCCTCATGTGACACCTCAATGCCGGCGGCAACCTTTAGGTCGAGGGCATGGCTCTTGGCCTCGGCGTCCCAGAGAACCTGTGTCGCAAGAACCTCATTTGCAACCGCATCATCTGCGGTCTTACAATCATCCAGTGCCGCAAACACGCTCTTCTGAATGTCTCGGTCCTTCAGGAACGCACCCTTGAAATTCTTGGACGGCTTGCGGTTGTGGGCATGCTCAATTGCCTCAATGATCTCGGCGGCCTTCTTGTCCTTCTTGAATACCTCGTACATGGTCTGGTCGATGGTCTGGAACGGGAACTTCTTGCCGATGACGCCAGCGACTTGGGTTGCGGAGAAGCAAGGACGGAACATTTTTGAATGGACTCTGTGTATACTCGCACGCTTCCGTTTTCAGGCGAAGCTCCGCTGCATCTTTACGATGGCGTCGATCCAGCCCGGCATTCCATTGAGAACGTTTGAAACCTGGAGCGTCGGTGTACAGGGTGTGCTGTCGAGCTGTCCCTCACAGAGGAGTGTGGTGGCGGCGATCAGCAGCGATCGCTTTCCCTTATCGCTCGGAGACCAGCGCAGGGAATGAATGCGATACAATACGTCAATGTATTCACGTGTTGCGGGCGGCGCATTCTTGCGGAGCGCCTCCCAGAAGATCCAGACGGGATGCGTGCTATCGCCTCCCGACACAAATTCATCGGTTCGAGGAGCGAATAGCAGGTTTGTCTTTGTCTGCTTCTTATGCTCTCGGCAAAAGGTGAAGACCCATGACATCCAATACATTGCCCGGGTCAGGTCTCGTACATCTGATCGAATACAGTAACAGAACTCGTTCATCGGCACTGCCACGGGCATGGGGTCAGTTGGCTTCAGCACCTGCATTCCATACAGACGAGAGGGTGATTTCAGACTCTCTTGAATTGTCACGGGATCAAAGTCGTGCGCAGGCTTCAGAGTGGGAAGTGTTGTCAGTTTGTTCTTGCGACACAATGCCAGGGTAGCGGCTACTTCGCAGACCATCTTGCGGACATCCGGGTGATTACGAATACGTGTCATGTTTCGAATGTCGTAGCTGTTCTCAATAGGGGCATATGCCTCGTACGATTTGGCTAGATACAGAAACACATTGGGCTGGGCTCGGTTGATATGAAGGGCCGCAGCTTCAAACAGTGAATCCCATAGACTATGCACAAGACCAGAGCAGAGCAATTCAAGCGTCCAATAACATGCATAATCTGCATGTCCCAGCTGGATCGTCTGAATCAACACTTTCCGCACGTGCGCACGTGGATGGCCACAGAAGGTTGTTTTTTGGAAGTCTGTTACGGGGCGTGGATCTACGACCTCCATTACCAGATCTAGTCCTTTTTTGCCGGTGTTACTGACGCAGTCGTGTGAACGAGTTAAAGAACTCCGCCGTTTCTGGTGTAGCCGGTGCCCGAGCAGGAGCTCCCTGCGAGGTAGTTGTCGGCATCTTGACCCCACCCATCGCCTTGCTCCCCACTGCAAAGATCGCAAACAACAGTGCAAGGACAATTGCAATGTTCAGACCCATCGATAGCCACTTACCATAGTCTACGGCCTGTTCACGCTTACGTTTGTTCAGGTTGATCTGATTACGAATATCATTCACCTGCTTGTCGAACGTACCGACCGAATACTCCATGTCATCCTTTATGGTGAAGAGGTTGTCCTTGACGCTATTGATAAGGTCAAGTGTACTCTGCTGCTGTGACGCCTGGTTGCTCAGAAACTGGTACTCGGAAAGGAAGTGGTCGGTTGTCTTTCTCGCATCTGCCGTCGCAACCTTGTCGAGTTGATACGAGACACTATCCGGATCACCCGTGAGTGCCATGTACTCAGCCTTGGCCGAAGCCGTTGCGTCGCCAGGTGCCGCATTCTGAAGTTTCAGAGCGGCTGCAGCAACCTGTTTATCGTGGTTGACGGCGGCAAGTGCTGTCACCAACTCCGCCCCAAACCGGTCGGCTTCGGCTCTGTAGCGCATACCAGCATCCGAACTGGCATTCAAATCAGCAATTTTGAAAAGACTGTCATCTCCAAGCGGTCGCATCACGGCGGTTTGGGGAACGAGATGAATCGTTACATCGGGATCACTCTTGTTGACACATCGTTGGGCTCCCTCAATCATTCGGAGCTCAAAGCCATCGGGGCAAGACATGACACATGAGAGCGGTGCCGCCCCATGTGTTGTCTCGGCCGGACACTTGAACTGCTGATTACCCATTATATACTGGAAAGATAGATTGCTATCGAGAACCCAACACAAAGCGTGAAGAACGCAATGCCATGCACGACAGATGCCGGTAACACCAGATATTCAAGCAATGCAATGACAACGAAAAACAGACAGATCTGAATGGTCCGCACGTCTTTTGCCAGTAGATTCTTGATGCTAAGCTTGGCGTTCATGATGTCCTCTGTCGGCTGAGTCGGAGGCCGGAACGGGCGAAGTTCGACAACTGCCTCTGCATACGCACCCGCAACGCCATTGGAGGACGCACCGGAGTCACGGGGAGTAACTGCTTGTGCACTCTTTGCCGCCGCCGCCTCCAAATCTTCCTGAACCTTCTTCGTGACCTTGATGAAGTCCGCCAAGAACCGTGCCTGCTCGTCAGAGAAGGCGGTTGCCGACGAACCCGTTGGGACTCGCTGCAGTTTCACATAGTACTTGTTGTTCGAAGCGGATACACACTTCTCATCGCCTGCGTCATTGATGTATTTATACGATGCGGGGCACACAACACGGCATGTAGATGATAGACCGACTTCAAAGCCCGCTGGACAACTCATTACTTATTCGCAACAAACGGTCTGAGGCCGCCAAAGATTGTACTAACGAAGGTGGCGTCTAATGCAGCCGCTTGACTCTGCCCGTTGCGAGCGAATGGGCGGTTGAACGTTGTAGTGTTGTTAATGTACGGCGCAACAGTCGCCGCCATCCGGACAAACCGAGTGTATTCAGACGCATCGACTCCTCGCATGTGGCGGGCAGGGGCAGAGGGCTCAAAGAACGATTGGGCGACCGGCATTTTATTACTCCTACAAGATAATGGTTGGGTGGCTTACTGCCCTTTTGGTTGCGCTGGTTGCAGTCTCTGCACTGTCTGTGCGTGAGCACGCCACTTTCGATGCGCCACCGCCGTCGGGTAAAGGAACTACCGATTCGATCTCCCCCGAATACCAGGCAATGCTTGACGCATATGCCGTGAACTATAGAACCTACGTCCGGACGAATGACACGGGAAGCAAGACGGCTGTAGATAAGCTAACCACACACATAGAAGGAACTCTGGATGATATGCGCACGCAGATCGATCAGAACCAGTTTTACATCCAGTCATTCTTAGATAAATACCAAAACATCAATCCTGAACTCGCCGATCTTCACAAGAAGGCGCAGGCTCTCAAGGAGAAGGGTCCCAAGACGGCAGATGAGCTCGTGACGTCATCGCAAGATCCGCCGATGGCTGTGGATTACGGTGCACTCACAGTTCGAATTGTTATTCTTGCGGTGATTCTGGGTGCGGCCCTTGCGATCAATGCGTTCGCGTAACGATCACGAGCAGTCCAAGAGCTGCAATTAAAAAGGCTGCTCCGTACAACTTCATCTCGGTGCCTTCTCGCACGTCCGTTATCTGGTGAATGCGACGGAGGGTCTCGAGCTTGTCTGTCGCAACTAAAAGACCGTTATAGTCACGCTGAATCTCCATAATGCGAAGAATGAGCATCTGCTGCTGCGATTCCGTCCCCGACTGTGCCGACAATGCGAGCATCTTATCAAGTGTATCACTCATGGCCCTTTTCGCTGTCATAATCGCATCTGCCTTGGTTGAGTCGTTGGTCGCAACGAGTTTATCATAGAGCGCCTTTCGCTTCTGATATTCGGATTCCAAGTCGGCCATGTTTCCCGCTGCCGTCGGGTCTGGAGTACCTCCCATTGTATTCAAGCAACATTTACATCGGGCACACAATAGCGATAATACACACACTTACCGACCGTGTCACTGTGCCGAGTGATCTCGATAATGTCGCCAGGCTTAGCACCAATGAGACGAGCTTGGATATCCTGTGAATCAATCCATGGCAGCTGATCCTCAGGCTTCACGACCCGATTCTTCTCAAGCACAACCTTTGCCTCGTCGGGTGGCAGAATCCGATGAGGAACAGACATGCGATGTGTCGTGATATCCATCTGGAGCTCACGGAGATGGAAGAAGGATACGTTCCCACCCGTGTGCTGAGCCCGGATAATGTTCGACAAGTTCTCGGACAGCTTTGAGAGTGAAACGATGACAGCGTTCTTCTCGGCAACGTATGCCAGATACGTCTTCACGTCACGCTCAAGCATCTTGTCCTTCTGACTGAAGATGATAATCGTGTCGCCCATTGTATATGCACTGACGTCCTTGAGCTCGGTTGCGAGAGGCTTCGTCTCCGTTGCCAGCTTACGACGCTCGAAGAGGATACGCAGAGTTGCAAGTGCCTTGTCCTCCATTGTGCCCTTTCTTTCATAGGGAGGTAAAGAGTTCGTTTTTTATCGCCCGAGAAGAACAATGCTTCCCATCATTGTGCTGTTAGTTGGAGTAGCTGCATTATGGGCTGCGTGGAATATGTCGGGTGCGCAGGAGAAGTTTCAACCCGAAATGCTCGACAGGTCCCAGGCCGAGCTCACGCAGGAAGTCGAGCATTCCTCGCACGAACAGCGAACGAACCACATGCCGTTCATGTCGTTTGTTGAGGCCGCAACGGGTGTTCCGACGCCGTTCCGCATAAACGCATATACAGCTGTGAGGTAGTAAATACCAATGAGCACCAAGCATAAGATCCCAAAGGCACTGCGTGAACAGGTTTGGTTGGTCAAGGTAGGTCGAGTCTTCGAGGCGAAGTGCAAAGTGTCGTGGTGCACGAACAAGATGACCGTATTTGATTACCAGTGTGGACACAACATCCCCGAAAGCAAGGGCGGTGCAACGACGCTCGATAATATCGTTCCCATCTGTTCCCGATGCAATGTCAGCATGGGATCCCAGTATTCAATCGACGAATGGAACGCCAAGTTTGCTACTCAGCATAAACCCTACTGGAAGCGTTTTTTCAATTGCTAGTACAATGATTCCCTTTTCTTACTGCATTCCCGATGAATTCATCGTGAACGCTGTTCCCGAAAAAACACAACTTCAATCGTTCATTGTTCCGGATGTACGATACTCATTTGGACCAGGAGAACAGCAGCTGTACTACAATGAATACCGGCGGTCTCGCTTTGCAGTCACACGGAAGAAAGGTGGTTGGGACTGTATGCGCCATTACGAGATTCTTGCAAATGGATGCATTCCCATTTTTGAGAACCTCGAAGCATGCCCGCACTTTACGATGACTACGTTCCCGAAAGAGCTGGTGCTCAAGGCCAATCGTGAACTACTGCCGTGGGACGATGCATATATTCCGAAGTACAATGAGATTGTCGGACAGCTACTCGAGCACTGCCGGCGATACTGCTCTGTCTCTGCACGAGCAGAGTCCTTCTTGGCACTGTTTCCGGGTGCGAAGAATGTTCTCATGATATCAGGTCCGCATTATACAAATTATCTTCGTGAAACACTGGCGATTGGGCTTCGCAGAAAACTAGGCGCCAACTTCGTGGACTACCCTAAGATCGAACCACTGTATGAGACAGCGAGTATGGTGGGACAGATTGGAAATGGGTTCAGTTACGGCGGGTTACTATCTGATATTCCAATTGATCGAAACGTTACGAGTGCGAGGATTCGGGCTCACGAGTTCGATGTAATTATCTACGGAAAGGTTGGATACGCAGAGAGAGGCCCGATGGGAAACTTAGACAGACTCAGTGTACCGGCGAATTACCGACCAAACGAGGTTGCATTCCTCTACGGAGGCGATGGACTCCAAGACACGAAAGATGCAACAAATCCCTTCACACAACACCTTGCATTGCACTGCAACCGGGGGCGCTGTTTTGTTCGTGAGTTGGATTAGCAATTACATGAAATCACAGGTAACTACAGTAATGGCCTTTTACATCAATCTCGATCGCCGCACGGATCGCCGCACGGAGATCGAGAAGGAGTTTGCAGATAGAGGACTTGTAGTCGAACGATTTCCCGCTATTGAGCATCCCAGTGGAATCGTCGGATGTGGACTCTCTCATATTGCGGTTCTCAAACTGGCACAGGAGCGTGGGTACGAATCGGTTATGATCTTCGAAGACGACTTCGTCTTTCTTGATAGTGATACCGATTGGAAGGCAAAAATTCCGCAATCGTATGATATTGTTATGTTGTCCTATCGAGAACTTGAACCGTCTACGCCTCACGACGACATCTTCAATCGTGCGCAAAAGGTGAGCACCACAAGCGGTTACATTGTTCATTCTCGGTTCTACGCTACATTGATCTCGCAATGGGAAGACGGAGATCGTCTCCTACAAGAGACGGGTATACATTGGATATATGCACTGGACCAGTATTGGAATCAGCTCAGTCCCCGCTGCGACTGGTTTGTATTTAGAAACAAAGTCGGTAAACAGCGACCGAGTTTCAGTGATCTTGCGAACTCACACGTTGACTATGGATGTTGATGGAATTGCGAGAATGGAATTATCGTGATCTGCTGCGTACCAGTCGCACGTCCACCCGATACTCTCTAGATAGGCCCACGTGTTGACTTCCCATGTGAGCTTTGGAAGGTTCGGGTACTCACGGAGCTGCATCTCGTAGAATTTACGAAGTGAAGCAGAGTCCCCGAGAAAGAAACCGCCACAGAACCGCCAGTTCACATTGTCCCACACTACAGACGGCCCCCAACAACCGGGTACATACATGCATGTATCCGGTAGCTGCATCTCATCTAGCGTTCGGAGCTTGTTCGATGCAACCGGATCACTTAACACGTGATAGATATTGAAATCAATCCATGCATAGTGGGTGGACGCATGTTTCCCCGAACCAATCGCTCGGTTCACAAGCTCGATCTTCGCATTCATCAGGATGAGAAAATTGCGTGTATCCTTCTCTGGAGTTCGTGTATCCGGTAGCCCGTGTGGGGAGATAGAATACATCTCTAATTCTTCGAGCGATATCGTCTCAACGACACCGTTCCGCACGCTGAATTTATTGAGATGTTCCGGGCTTACAAAGACATGCAACCGGATCCCGGTTGCTTCGAGCATACGAAAAAAGTCGATTCGTTCGGCATCAGACCGGCCTACCGGCCGTGGTCCGCACAGGTCCAAGAATGCCGTGACGAATGTTACCATTGCATCTAGGATCGCATACGGTCTAAACGTGTACGTGCTGCGGTTAAATCATTAGGCGTATTCTTGGCGTTACACGCAATGTGGGAGTTTGTCGATAAGGTGGTCTATATCAATCTAGACAGGCGAACAGACCGAGACGAACGCATACGGGGGGTCCTATCGCCGTTTGGTGACAAGGTCGTGCGAATGTCTGCTGTTAGAACAACCCCCGGTTACATTGGCTGCTTAAAAAGCCACATCGCCGTCCTGAACGCTGCAAAACACTATGGATGGAAGAATGTCCTTGTCATGGAGGATGATGTTGAGTGGGGGGATGTGGACGTGGCATATCCGATTGTGGAAAAACTTTCATCTTCGCCGTATGACGTCATTCACCTTGGGCCATCAAATGCTCACATCGATCCGATTACATATCGACTTACCGACGGTCAGGCAGTGTCTTCGTATCTTGTGAACGGCCCTTACGTTGATACATTGCTGGCATGTTATAAAACCGCACTTCCGAACCTCATCTCGACACATGACGAAGCCATGTATGGCACCGATCAATGTTGGAAAGTACTAATGAAGCGAGATAGATGGTTTTCTATGTTTCCGACACTAATGCACCAACGAGCCGACTACAGTGATATACGAGAGCGTTTTCAAGACCATCGTATTTATTGGAAAACACCCCTAACTGTGAATATCATGGGTGGGCTTGGAAATCAGCTCTTTCAGCTTGCGGCACTCCTTCACGTTGGGAAGCAGGCCCATCGTCGTTCGTATCTACAGACGCTTGTAAATCCATCGACACATTCGTCCGTGTCGTATTTCGATACCATCTTCAGGGCATTTCGACACCTGCTCTACGACGTGAAACCAAGCGTGCGAATAAATGAACCACGCCTTGCGTATGCAAACTGGAAGGAGCTTCTGCCTGCACTGAACACAGAAATGAGCGGTTACTTTCAAGATTGGCGTTACGTGGACCCGGAGTTCATTCCGTCGCTTTCTTTCCCATCGGGTATGCCCGAGAAGTACCCCAATGTGCGCACTAGTATTTTTCTCCACATACGTGGTGGCGACTATGTCGGAAATGCGTATCATGACATTGGGTTGGATGGTTACTATACCCGAGCCATTGCGCTGTTCCCCGATGCTCACTTTTTCGTGGTGACGAATGACGCCGACTATGCAAAGATGCGCCCGTTCCTGAAAGACATATCTTACACGTTGATAATCGAACCTGAACTGGAGACACTGTATCTCATGAGCCTATGTGCGGGAGGTATCTGTGCAAACTCATCCTTCTCGTGGTGGGGTGCATACCTGAACCCTAACCGAAAAATTGTCATGCCCGACAAGTGGTTCGCAGATCCCGCTCTGGCGACTGAGGGCTACTACTTTCCCGGTGTCATCAAATGTCAAGTGTGAGGACCTTCGGTGGCGGCGGTGGAGGCTGCGTCCCAGCCGCACGATGATGCAGCACTTCGTTCCAGAATTCACGCAGAGCGGGAAGATGGCGGGGTAGCCACGTAACGTCCTTCGGAAGAAACTCCTTCTTCACCGACAGCAGACACCAATAGATGTACTGCGGTTCACGATCTGTCACGCTCGCTTGCCATTCGGGAAGCGGCATGTCTATGGGCTTGTACTCCACAGATTGATCGTCAAAGACCGCAAAGACACTCTTGATACCCGTCGACTTGAGCCATTCAGAGGAGAAGACCTGCTTGAACCTGAATTCAGCATACTCGCATTCATCAATGCCCGTACACTCCATTTGCATCTGCATTTGGTGGACGTAGGCATCCGGAATTCCCTCCGACACGGGTCGGGAGATAGGACACTTGAACTCGATCAGTCGTCCACGACGCCGAACATCCGTGTCTAGGGGGAAGATGATACCGTCCGGAGATGCGCCCAGAAATGTGTGAACCGGGTGTTGGACACAGGATACGTCTACAATGCGACAGTTGGTCTCTGTTTCGTACATGGACTTTGCAATGGGCTCGAACCTCGTTCCCCAGATTAGGGCGGAGATTGGCGGACCGTTCGCAGGTTGCGGGGGTTCCAATTTCCGGATGATCAGCGCTCGTCTCGTTTCCCCGCCTGTAAAGACACCTGACACCTCAGAAGCTGTCACCATCTCACCCCGCTTCGCATGCCATGCAGATGTACGCTGATCGTTCATTCCGTAGATTCGAATGGTTCTACGCACACACCGATCACGCATCCAGGCGTGGCCTAGCGGGCCCTTCATTGCCTTCTCGGTCGCAGTCAATACGCATCGTCGTGCCTGGGTATAGCTAACTGCAGGGGCAAGAAGGGTCAACAACATGATCAGTGGCTTCAGGCGGTTCTTCATGTGAGTATACGGGGGGTCCTTCAGCCATTCGGATACAACAGCCTCCATTGCGTTCAAGTATGTGTCAAACCAGAAAACTCATTTTCAGTGCTGGAACACAGAATCAATATGGAGACGATTCAGAGCAAAGATCAGTGGGTGCTTCACCGCCTCGAGGGGTTCTATGCGAACCCCGAGAACTTCCGCCGCATTGAGGAGATCCTCACGGGTAAGTCGAGGTTAAGCCTGCGGCTGCTGGATTGGTTTGTGACCAACTATTCAAAGAAGTATAATGTATCGTTCATGGCTAAGTCGAACCATCACGTCATTGTGTACTTGGTCTACAAGTCCCACCTCAAGGCGTACAACAAAAAGATGTTTGACCCGTTCTGCAGGTGGAAGCGAATTCAGTTCCGCGGGCTGGATACCACAGTGGGGCAGCTGAACTTCTTTGAGTGGGCCATTCAGGATGAGGTGCTCGACTACCTGGATGCACACTATGACGAGGTTCACGGAGATATGGAGGAGTGTTCGCAGGTGATTCAACCGAAGGACGGTGAGCGCCGCAAGCGTCACGAGCTAAGCCGATCAGCAACCAAGTCCGTGCGGGTTCACGATGTACCCGTTAAAATTACGTTTGATTGAGTCTGCATAGAGAACAATGTTCTCAGTCATTGACCGGTCTGTCATCTACCCGATCGATACAGACATCACAGAACATGACATCAATATTGTATCTGATCTGTGGACGATGGAGGGACGTCAGGTTTATCGGGGGGCACGAGACCCGAACTATACCCATGCAAATGTGTATTGGCTTTACGATCCCGATGACCTCGACCGTGTGGGCGTGTCCGAACACAGACTGGAGAATCCAATTGACGTATCGCTCCTGTGGCACCGAAAGACTCCATTTGGTACCCTCCTTCAAGAGGACAACTGGACGGAGGGTGATACAATATGGGGAGAGTTGAGTGCCAATGCATACGAGCAGTTTCTGGCCGAAGGGTGGACAACACCCACGTCCTTCTTAGAACGCTGCATGCGGAGCACTCTGCGTGTCGTCACGCCTGAAATGCTAATGAACCCAGTGTCCGTCCATTCATGTGAAAAATGTAAGCGCATCTCATTAACCCCGTTTGCGTGTAGCACTGCATCCCCCATGTCCTTCCCCTCAAAGGAAAAGGTGTTTTTTATTGATGATCGAATGGTTGTTTACACCCCCCCGAAGGGTTCCTCTGTTTGGTCCTTACTTGGCTTTACGACACTGCCTGAGCCTTCCGAGCCTTCTTCGGAGCACTCGGTGCCACTGCAGGCTGTGGCGCAGCCGGAGGCGTCTGAGCACGAGGCTTCACCTCCTCATTCGTCTCCTCCTCCTCTGGAAACGAATCAGCCAGAGGCAGGTTCATCGCAGCAGGCTTATCCTCCGGATCATCCTCCGGCTCCTTGATGTCGGCAAACGCCGCCTTTGCACCAACACGGGACGGCGGGAACACCTTGGCGAGAACGACACGCCACGTGACACCGAAGCCCGTGCCCGTGACGTACACACTCGGAGCCAGAACCATGCGACCCTCCATGCGCTTGGCGAACACCTGCTCGAGGTTGTCCTCCGTGAGGGCAATCGCATTGCCCTTCTCATCAACCGCATCCATCCCGACCTGGCCGTCCCAGATCGAGACCTTCATGCGGAGAGACGGCGGATACTTGCCATTCGGAACCCACTCGCCATTGACCTTCTCAACGCTAGGCGTCAGGATAGGCTTCATGGTCTCACGGAGAACAGCCTCGGACTTGGCCTTGCCAAACCACTTGCCAGAGTTCACCATTGAGTGCTGAATGAGCTTCTCCTGGAAGTCCAGACAGAAGTTGTAGAAGGCACCGACATCTGAACCGTCAGCGCTACGATCCTTTGCATAGGAATCGCAGCCCTTGAGCGAGGCCAGTAGACTGTAGCTCTTCTTGCCCTGCTCATCCTCACGAATGAGAATGCCAGTGGGGTAGTAGATGCGAGGAATGCGGACCTGAAGTGCCTGACCATTGTACTTGATCGGAACGGTCTTGCCACCAGCCTTATTCGGGCGGATGTCGCCGATGCTGACGCGGGAGATGTCCAGGTTCTCAGAAGGGATGATTGCAGTGGTGGCCATTTTGAATGTTGTGGTATCTACTGACCTACTGGCGAGTGGATTCGTTTTCCGTGCACGTTTCTAGTTTCCGAGATAAGTAATGGCACAGTGTGCATCCGTAAAGAACAAATCGTCCACCGACAGGTGCATGTACGGAGCACTTCTTGGGTATACTGTGTGCGGTCGCCATGCAAAATGCAAGACGATCCGTTTGTGGGCCGATGTAAACCGGGACAAGATCCTTCGCTTCACGAAAGTTCAGGCATTGTATCGTGGTTGGTGCGTCCGTAGGGTCTTAGCATGGGCCGGACCCGGTGTATTGAAACGATCTGCATGTGTGAACGACGAGGACCTCGTGACATGCGAAACAAAGGATCGACAGCATCCCATGGCATATTTTGGATTCGAAGAGGCTGGGAAAGTGTGGTGGTTCGATTTTAGCACGGCGTGGGAATGGAGTACTCGATCGGTCACACCACTGAACCCGTACACGAACATTCCTATCCAACATTCAGCTCTTGCTCGGTTACGAAAACTGCACCTCTATCGTCGTCGTAAGCGCCTGCCTGTACCGGCGCCATCGAGAGATCTACCTGAGAATGTTCAACGCAGATGGACGGTGGTCGCTCAGATCTTTCGCAGTTACGGATTTGAGGATACACATCCCCAGCAGTTCGCCAATTTGAACCACAACAACATCACTGCAATGTTCGGGTTTCTGATTGATGATATCAAGGCCATGCCGGTTCCCAATCGCCGGCTACTGGCACTGTGTTCAAAAGGCGTACTTGCTGCACACACGTCGAATCTGAGCTATCTTATCAATTCCCTTAATCTGTTGACCATTGCATTGACCGATTCGCAGTCGTACGACTTTGTGTTTCTGCTCTTGTCAGCGTTGTACCGTTGCTAAAATGGATTTATACACCCTACGTGCCAAGGGTGACTGCCACCATGAACATCTTCTTCCTATCCCTCGACCCCACCGAAGCGGCTCGCCTTCACTGCGACAAACACGTCGTGAAGATGATCCTCGAAACTGCACAGCTATTGTATACTGCTCACTGGGTCTACGAGTCACCGGTTCCCGATGGGGCCTACCGCAAGACGCACCCGAATCATCCGTGTGCACGATGGGTTCGTGAATCGCTGGTCAACTACACCTGGCTGTGTCGACTCGGAATGGCACTCTGTGAGGAGTATTCGTTTCGCTACGGCAAGATCCACAAGACTCAAGCACATCTGGAATGGTTAACCGCTCACACGCCCGTCAGCCTGGTCGACGTTGGCTGGACACTGCCTCGACTCGCCATGCCCGATGAATTCAAGGACAATGATCCCGTGATTGCATATCGCAAATACTACATCGGCGCCAAGTTGCGTTTGTTGGCCTACACAAAACGTCTTATGCCCGACTTTCTGGCACAAGTGGTTTACATGACCGCCGGAGGTAAGAGTATATCAGTGCGTTAGAAATGTCCTCTTCTTCTGCCTCCGTTAAGGCAAACAAGATGCCCGCTAAGAAGTCCGATGTCAAGTCCGTCGCCGCCACCCCCGCCCCCGTCGCCGCCGCTGCGCCGGCCGCCCCTGTCAAGGCCGTCAAGGCCAAGGTCGTCAAGGCTGAGAAGCCCGCCGCCCCCTCCAAGACCGTCCTGACCGTGCCGACGGTTGAGGCACCGGTTGTCGCCGCCGAGGCCGCTGAGAGCTCGGATGTGATCCTTGCCAGCCTGGCTGAGAAGCTCAAGGCGCTCAGCACGGAGCTGACGACCCGTGTCCGTGAGGCGACCAAGAGCGTGGCCGATGCGATCAAGGCGACCAAGCGTGAGGCTCGTGAGATCAAGAAGAAGAAGAAGAAGAACCCGGCGGACATGACGCCTGAGGAGCGCAAGACGTGGGAGGCTCGCCGTGCCAACAATGCTTTTCTTGTTCAGCGCCCGCTGACGGATGAGCTGTGCCACTTCATGGGCCTCAAGTCGGGCGAGAAGCGTTCGCAGACGGAGGTGACCAAGTTCATCTCGACGTACGTCAAGGAGCACTCGTGCTTCGACCCGACGTTCAAGCGCCGCATCCTGCCGAACTCGGCGCTGGCCAAGCTTCTCCGTGTGTCGGACAAGGATGAGGTGACGTACCTGAACCTCCAGTCGTTCCTGAAGGTGCACTTCATCAAGACGGCACCCAAGGCGTAAATATCTATATAAGATAAATGCCTAGCAAACAGTTCAAGGAAGACAGTGCGATACTCCGCGCACATCGTAAAACATGGGAGCCCGAAACGAAAGCAGAGGGCGAGGCTTTTTTGGCAAAGTACACTCCCACAGAAATTGCAGCCGCCTTGCACCGTGTAGAGCACCACGATGAGAAACGAGGACCCAAGAAGGGATCCAAGAAGGCACCCAAAAAAGGCGGCAGGAAAACTCGTCGCCGCCGCCGCCGTTCTACACTGAGGTCGTAATCAGTTCATGCGGCATCTCCATGTACAAGACCGTGCTGAAAAAGGGCGACAACCGCTCATCCAGCACCAGTGCCCGTTGCTTGTCGTTCTCGACCAGTGTCTTGGTTAACCGACGCAGTACCTGTGTCCGGTCGACTGAAGAGTCAACCTTGATTTTGCATTTACCCGCCTTCCACCCACACAAGGATGACGTATTACACGCATCCTTTTGTTGGAACTGTCCACACGGTGTTCGCACCTTATTCACGAATGCTCTTGGACCCTGTGTGGCGTCCCAGTGGGCCTCCTTCTTGAGCCACGTATCGAGCTGCTTGTACAGATTGGCTCCCCGTGTCGCAACCCCTTCACGAAGGGCTGCGTACTCGGATGTCTGGATGTCCTTTGACAGGGAGAACATCAGAAAGTCGAACACCTCAGATTGATACGAGATGGAATCGGCTTCTAGCATGTCGTCCGCATTTGGGATGCCTTCTGTCAGTTGGGTCTCAGGACGTCTTGCCATTGTCGCCAGGACCTCCTTCGCATCACCCGGACTCGCCTCTTCGGGTTGGAATGGCGCACGGAACTCAGATGCCAAGAGTGATTCGACGGGATGACCCTCGAAATCCTTAAGGTCTTCCACCCATTTGAATCCGGGATGGGATGTACCGTCCAGGAAGGTGCGCAACGCCGTTCGAGTCGGCAGCTCGTCTGTTTTGATATCCGCATATCCCGTGCGCACATGAACTCCGGGTAGATCTTCGTAACTCGATGGCTGGACTGGAAGGACGACGATCTTAGGTACGAACACCGCCTGAACCCGTTCAAACGGATCGAGAATAACCTGAAAGTCGTGCCCTTTTCCACGCAGTTCGTTCATTGCATCTGAGAAACGGGGGCGGTCAGATGCACATGCTCGAGAGTGCAGTGTCGTTATCAAGGAAAGCATTGCTTTCGGAAACAGAGGATCACGGATATTTGCAGTGTATGTGTACTTTGCGAAACCCTTCAGTTTTTCCGTGGACCGAGCTACGTGAGCTAACACATCCTGATCAATCAGGACAATCGTGCGTTCATGTGGACTGAGCCTCTCTGCCCAGAAACCACATGCAATCGTGTTTGTCGCCGTGTCGACTCGAATCACCTTGCATCCAAGTACAGACGTGACGTACTCGACCTCATCGAGCAGGCTGAGCCGCCCCTCCTTGTAGGCAGTGTTGATGCCTGATACAATGCGGTCTAGCTGATTGTCGCCTTCGCCCAGATCAGTCCATGTGCGTGTAAAAGAACAGAGCAGCACGTTCTTCCGAGCATCCTTCGGTTCGGGGACATGTTTTCCTTGTCCAAGAAAAGTCACGAGCGTCTTGGATGGACGGCCTAACCCTACCCGGAAGAAATCAGCACGTCCGGCATCGAGTCGGCTCTTCTTGATGTTCGTCGCATATTTGATGGGAATCTTGAGCGCAGCGGCCAGAGTCTCAGAGATGAACCCCATGCGCATAGCCGGTGTCTTTGATGAACTCAGCACATAGGAGTCATCTGTCTTCTCGCTCGGGGGCACAAGCTGGAACGCCTTTTCCTCCTTGTAGCAACAGGGAATCTGCTTCTCCTTGAGGCTCGGAATGTACTTGGGAAACGACGATGTTTGGTCTCGCTTGATGACCGTGAACTCGGTAACATCCTCATCCTTTCCCGATCGAACCTTTCCTTTGCATACGGGGCATGCTCCATCGACGAGCTGATCTTCTCTCAGAGGGAGTTCATCCTTGATACACCAGTATTGAGGGCACGTCGCAATGCCAGGCGGGTGGTCCATGTCTACGATGTGCGTATTGTACTCGACGCCCGCATTTGCCGCCTTTACCTTCTTCTGCTTCTCTGTCTCGGGGTAGTTGCGAGGATTGTACTCGGGGGGAATGCGAGCTTCGTCTTCAGGAGTAAGAACAACAACCTGCTTGTTCTTGTCGCACTTGCCCGGGTAGATTGTGCTGTCGAATGTATCCGAGTCAAATTCCTGTAGGCGCTTGTTGAAATAGTTGTAGGTTGATTTCGCCTTCTCGGCTACACGAACACGTTTCTTCGGTGCAGGCGCCCCTTCGGCGACAGGTTCGGGAGCAGGTTCGGGAGCGGGTGCCTCGTCGCCCAATCCGAGATCAGCTAAGAAATCGTCATCTGCCTTGAACTCACCCTTGTAGACGGCAACCTGCTGAGGAACAACTGCAGTTGCTTCAACTGCCTCTATGCGTTTCGGACAGACTGCATCAACGGCCGCATCGTCCGATGTTAGTATATGCCGAAGGATACTTGCATACTTCAGTGCTCGTTCGACAGTTGTCACTGCGGATAGAATGACCTCCTTGTTCGAGAAGCGAATCGTAGGGAATCCCTTGAGAATGCGCTCCAGATCAATATCGTCACCCAAGTTCGTAAACTTGGTGAACAATGCCTCTGCGTCCTCGGGTGTCATTCCGATATCGGTCAATGTAGTTGGGCTCGGCATGTCTGCGTCCTGTAACGCTTGAAACGCTTGGACGTCGAGTGGCGTGAAGTTCTCTGCGAGACGATCTGCACGCATCAAACGGAATGTCTCGTCTTGATAACTGAATACGCTCTGCAGACACTGAAACCTCCGCATGTCGAAATCGGAGATCTCTTTTGGATACGTGCCTAGAATGGAGAGATCCTGCAGCTCCCACCGAGACACCGATAGATCATTGGGTTCGATGAACGGCGTGACTGCATCCATCGTGTTCAGCCAATCAAACAGGCTCAGTCGGATCTCATCAAGGGTCGCCTTCGAGTCTTTTCCTCGGACGATCGTGAACTGAATATCTTTCGGCGTAATTGCGATGCGGTCAAACGAGTTGCGTGATGTACCACGATAGAGAAGAAGCGTGGGCAACCGGCGCTGGGGGAGAGTCGTGGACGTCCATCCCTTCCACATCGCAACATCCACCGATGGAACCTTGTCTTCGGGATCTACCACATAGAACTTGTGACGTGTCTTCTCCTGTTTGGATGTGAAGAATCCAATGTACGGGGTCTTTTTGGAAAGCGTCAGTCCGTAGAAGATCTGTTCGAACCTCGCACGGGGAGCAGTGAACACGGTCTCCGACAGCGGGAGATACCACTTGGCACGCAGGATGGCAGGGTGCTTCGGTTCAGGGACAGACAGTGCGAGCAGTTTCGTCAGCTGATCTGCAGATGTGCGCAGCGACCGAACCTCCGATTCAGACAAACGAGAAGGCGTATCCTCACGGAAGAGCGGGAAGTATACCCTCTTTACCAGTTGGGATGCTTCGGGCGACACTTCAGTTGTACGGAATCCAACCACATCAGTGTACAATGTCTCGAAAAGTAGCTGAAGATTGCCAATTGGGATCCGAGTGGGTGGCAGAGAAGGAAGCTCCTTTGGCGGCAGGGGCATGACAATAGACCGGTCGCCTGTCACACCAAACACTCTCCACTCCGAGAACCCTGCACCCGGACTAAACAGATCCTTCAGTGCATCGGGTTTCGAATGCCAGTCCTCACGTGAGTACATCGACTCCTTGACGCCTGTTCCCGGCCGCTTGTTGGTGAGATAGTCCTTGAACAACGACATGTCAAGGTGAACGCTATCGGGTGCCATGCGGAGAAACAGTGCATCCCAATGACGAGGGTCCTCGTAATGCTCCTCAGGTAAGTGTACGTGGACTTCAATGAAAAGACGATCGGGGTGACTATTTACAACGGTTGCAATGTGCTGACGCACAGTACCCAGCGTGTCGTCCTCAAAGAACGTCACACTCGATCCTGTTCCTGCGATGGGGACAGTTTTCGACATGCCTCTGCTTATGATTGTATCAGGTTTTCTACCGGCGGTGCCTACAGTGGGCTGTCCGTAATTGTCATGCCGCAATACGGCGTGGGTTGGCGTGAGTAATTGACGGGAGTGTAAATTCCAACCTTGACGGCATCGTGCAGGATTCGCTTAAAGTTCTCCCAGAACTCGGGTGTATGTCCGATTGTTTCTGTCATCAAATGGCTCATCTCGTGAAGCATTACAAACATGATCGTATTGATATCAATTAACGGATACTCCGGCTTCTTTGTCTTGTCACGCAGACAGACTACAATTCGCTGTCCCTTGTTCTCCGAGTACGATGTATCAGATGAACTCATCGAGTTCTCCGAGAAGACGTCGGGTTGATACCGTGCGACAAACCGAGCAACGGGCGGATCATTCATTAGCGCAGGCTCCTTCGAATACGAGTCCCTGAGCTTCGTGAGGTTCGCACGAATCGCCGCCATCAGCTTCACGGCCTCTTCCTTGTTGGGCAGATTCTGCATGTCGTATTCTTTCCCATCCGGGCCCGTCACACGAACTGTATTTGACGGACCCATCAGCTGGGAGACGATTGCAACTCCGACGACTGCAGCTGCGACGGACAACATTGTTTATCACTGCGAAGTTTAACTAGAAAGACCGTCCAACGCCCGGTTGGCACGGAAAGGGTCGGGGTCGATGGTCGTCTGGAGGAAGGGTCCAACCTTCGACTGCGGGTTCGGCGTCTCCGAACGGATGTCGTAGGTCGGGTTGCGATTGTTCTGCGAGATGCCGATGATGTTAATGTTTGCGTGGTAACCGGCCTGAAGGAAGTTCTGTCCATCCATGTCCTTGTTGCCAACCGGGTTGACGGCGGCCCACGAGGCGCCGATCTCACCCTTGGGGAGCAGCTCCTTCGACGACAGCACGTTCTGTGTATACGTCTGTTGCGACGAGGGTGTGCGCCCCTGCATATCACCAACGGAAGCGGCATTACCGCCCACGGCCGACGTGCCAAGGGAATACGGACCCTGTCCAGACATCGGTGCCAGCGAGCCGGATCCACCCAGCTCCTCTGCCTTGTCGAGGACGACGCTCTTGCCACCGGAGTACGATGAAAAAAGAGAGTAGACGACGACAACTCCCACAAGGACGAATCCAAGGCGAACAACTTTTGTAGAGGAGAGCTTCATACTTTATTCATCTCGTCAGACAAATTTCGCAGGTTCAGGTGCCTCGACTGGAAACAGGAGCTCAACGAGCTGCTCTCGGCGGAGCGTCCAGAATCCCCGAATACCCTTCCTCTTTGCCTCCTCACGGAGCTGATTGATCGTCATCTTCTCGATGAGAAATGACTTTGGAAGCTCGGCCATGTTAAGAAGTTGGATCAACTGAGTACGCTTGAAGATATAGTAGTGCTTGATACGGCGCTGCTTGGCGAGGTGCTTGAGCTCAACGAGAGACAGAGACTCCATGGTGAGCTCCACTTGGATGGTCGCACCGGAATCCGTTTTTTATCCGAGCATCAAGTAATGAACCGTACACCCGTGATTGTTGCCTTTTTTCTTGCTGCGGCACTCGTAGGTATGATGCTTCGTTTTACAGACATGAGTGGTGGTGTCGAGACGTTCAAGTTACCGAGCGATAAGATGGCGCCGCTCGACACAACGTCGCCGGCGGGTGTGACGGGCTGGAATGAGACATCTCCGATCATGGGAAGCCAGGCCAAGCCCGTGCCCGAGCTGCCGTACGACGTCGCCGACGACAATGCCATTGCCCAGTTCATGAACAACAAGATTGGCCCCGACTGCTGCCCGTCTCCCTTCTCGACGAGCTCGGGATGTATCTGCTTAACTGAGACGGACAAGAAGGGATTTGCGTCCCGCTTTGGAAATAAGAACCCCATGTAAGAAACAATGGATCATCTCCGTGCGTTCATCAAGTACTTCAAGGACAAGCATCCATCGACTGCATTCCCACGTGCGTCGGACGAGCTGTACGCTCATCTGACAGACGTGATGACCCCTCACGCCATGAAGCTCATGCAGAGGGACAACTCCGTGTTTCGTGGCGAGGACGCCCCTCAGCCGTTTCCGGGTGTCGACATTCGTCCGATGTGGGACGGCACGGACGAGGCGTGGAAGGCGCTTCACATGGCAATGATCTTCTCCTTTCTGCAGGGCGACCCGAAGGCAAAGGTTGCCCAGGTGCTGGAGGCGATGAAGCACGTTCTCCCCGAAACCCACCGTGACACGGATGAGATTCTGAAGACACTAGGAACGGAGGAGACGAGCTCGGCGCTGACGGAGATGTTTGAGCTGCTGATGAAGACACGTCTTGCGTCTATCGTCGGCGACATTGCGGCTTCGATTAAGCTGGATGATATTGGTATTGACTTCGAGCGCCCAGAGGAGATCCTCGAGGCGCTGCAGCACCCCGAGCGCAGTCAGGCCGTTCGCCAGATCATGGAGCAGGTGAAGAGCATGTTAGAGGATCGCATCAAGTCGGGTAAGATTAATCAGCAGGAGCTGATTCGTGAAGTCGAGATGCTCAAGGCGAAGTTTCAGTCGAGCTTCGGTACGTACATGAAGGAGATGGTGGGCATCGGACGTGAAGGGCCGGGTACGGGCAATACGGCGGAGCAGATCATGTCGAATTCTCCCGATGCTCGGCGTGCTCGCATGTTGGCACGTCTCCAGAAGAAACAGCGTGAAAAAGGTCGCAGGTGAAGATAAGAGATGACATTCTGGTTTTCCGATCCGTCCGTTTTGTTCCGTTCGGATACATGGTTTTCATTCGTGCCGACCGCAGGTATGAGTGTAGATGACTCACTGAACGCTGTAGTTCGTTTCACAGTGTACCTGAGCTTCCTCCTGTTTGTATGCTCGATGGAGGTTCGGTACTTTGTGTATATCCCCGTCATCATGGGCATTACGGTTGCGCTGCACCAGCTCTACCCGCATACGACGAAGATTACAGAGCCCTTCCGGATGGGTACCGCAGTTAGTTCCTTCACGGGCTCTGAGAGGACAATGCCGACACAGGAGAATCCGTTTATGAATCCAACTCTGGTCGATATCAACGAGAACCCCCAGCGCAAGCCGTCCGCCGACCCGACGGATGTGTCGGTGCGAGACCAAGTAAATAAGCAGTTCTCTCAGACGTCGAACATGTACCTCGACACCACTGACGTGTTCCAACAGATGCAGTCTCAGCGCAACTTCTATACGGTCCCGGAGGACGACCATGAGGGACTGCTTCAGTTTCTCGGGAAGGGTGCAGCGTCGGGCAAGTTACTCAATGAGGGATATGTCGTAACAAAGGGCTCAATGACGAAGACGCCGGCGGCTAGTGTGGCGAGTCCGCCTACGGGAACGATGCCTCGTGAGGCGGCCAACTAAGCCTAACTTCCGAGCCAGATCTGCAGCTGAAGCCTGCTGACCCGAAACCGTGCGCTCACGACCCTTAGCCGGCTTGTACTTCATTGTCGGAAACCCAGACACATGCTCATCATAAGGAACATTCGCTGACTCAACCTCCTCCACCGGAATATGGCTGTACTTCTTTTTCATCTCATCCCACATCGGCTTGTTCGCTATGCAATGCGAGCAACCGTTCATGTAGAAGAGAACAAGAAGCGGTCGACGCTTGAGATTGGCACCTCCGCCAGGCATATCCACGTCGCCGGGCCTGCCGGGTATACGTGGTTCTACTGTGGTTGCCATATCTATTTATATCATCCACTAGAAAATGGCGTGCCTCGATGAGCTGAACCAAGCCCCGGACAAGACATGGGTTGGTATTTCACGCACCACAGGTGAGATGCGCAAGTTCGAAACACTAGGACAGTTTCAGGAGTACCAAGAGGCTCTCGGATGCCGCCCGATTCGGCCGTCTCCTTATGTCAAATCAAACGCAGGCCAGAATACGACTCCGACTGGGTTCTTGGAGTTCAAGCCCCGTGATGCGGAGACACAGTCAAGGTTTGATGCGACATCAGACCAATGGGAAGGTGTAAATGCATCTGATGCAGCTGTGAAGCAGGGGCTTTTCGTAGAAGACTCTGCTCAACCCGCTGCGATTCGTGAGAAGAAGCCGCAGCCGACAATGACCGCACCGATATCCGAACGTGCGAACCCGACCCCCGCCCCCACAAACGATCTCTGTTCATTACAATGAAGTGGGCGCTCGTATCGGCACTCGTGATTCTACTGTTTCTCTTCGTTGTCACGAACACGGAGTCCTTTGTGGATACCGAATTTACACCAACCGTTTCTAGGCCGTGTGCATGTACCGGACCCGCATGTCCTGCCGCTTGTAAAGCATGGGAAAGTAAGGTCACGTCCCTTGCGCCATCGAATGCAGCGACTACAGATTACATCGCAGTCTTGACGGCGTTCTACGATACCGTGTACAATCCCGCAAAGACAAAGCCGACCGAGGCACAGGTTGATACATTCTTGGCATCCCCTGCAGGTACAGTCGCAGGTGTAGACCGCTCGTCCATCAAGATAATTCTGATGGATGGGTTTCATATCACTGCATCGGGAACCGCAGCGAGTCGTGAAGGGAAATCGCAGATGTTTGTTCCGTCGGATACGAACCTGGCACCCGACATGGGACGAGATGAACTCCGGACACGTGAAGAAGAAGGGTATTTTGGTGCAAACCAAACAGTGTCAACAAAGTTCTCAGAAGGCGACTATGCACCCGTTACACAGACAGACCCTCTGAATCCGGGCCAATGGGACGACGGGTCGACACAATGGAAAGGTCCACGCCCCGCATCTGTGTGCCCGTGTGCTGAAAATGTTATGTAAAGACAATGAGGAAGTGGTTTCTGTTGGCCGTGCTCGGGATTGTTCTACTCTACGCATTCTCCCTTCGAGAGGGTGTAGACAGCACTCTTGCGCCTACACCCAAGTGTCAAACTTCCGGTGATGTTCTAGATGTGTATGGTTGGTGTCACAAACCCAATGTTACGCCGACACCGGCAACATGTCCGGCCGGAACAACCCTTACAGAAGAAACCAGTCTTGGAGGGTTTCCCCAGAAGATCTGCTACGCACCGCCTGGCATGACAAGAGCGGCGGCGGACAATGCTAAACTCCTCTTCAACAGCACTAAAAATAGATACTACGTAGAAGTTTTCGATAAATGCCCGACTGGGTATGGGCTGGCTGGCGGGACTGGGATAGCAAATATGTGCCAAGCGGACAACTTTACAAGGCCAACGTGCTCTTCAGGATATGAGTATGACGTGTCTACGAAAACATGTAAATCCACCACTGCATCCACTACAGCTTCAGTCATGGCTTCGCCTACAGATGCGTGCACTAAATACTGGGATGCTGCAATTGTGAGTTGGGCAAGTGGGGCAGCTGCATCACCTGCAACGGCAACTGCTCAGTGCGAGCGGTATGCTCCTTCCTGGGTTTCATCGTCCATTACAGCAGGAAGACTCCTAGATGCGTCAGGAAACCCAACTGCGGCGACAAAGGCACAGGCGATCATTGAAAAGAAGGAGGCTGCAGACTATGCGACTGAAACAGCTACCACCAAGGCATATGCATCGTCTACTGGATATGCAGGTCTTGCAGCTAATGCGCAAGATGCAGACAGTGGACCTCTCCCCCCGGCAATTAACGCAACTTCGCATCCTATGGACACAGAGGTTTCTCGACCCTCTGTTGGGACTGTCTTTGGGGACAATGGTCCCTTCTCAGGAGAAGCGGGTACAGGACAGGGATCGGGCATCAATGCAGCAGCCACGTTGACTGGGTCTACGTACGCCCACCCTCCTCCTACCGAAGCCCGGCTCGATCCGTATGACTTTTGGCCGGGTACCAAGGGGGCAAGCGGGGGCACCTTCCTGTCTGCAGGGGCTTCCCTGCCGGTACAGGGCCCAGACTGGGGCGGACCGGGTAAGGCCACAACGGCGGCGGCTTCAAAGGCGTCGCAACCTGGGCCGACGCTATATGGACCTGCAGGCACGAAGCTGACCCAGAATAACAGTGCGAACACATCCATGTTACCCAGCTTTGGCTCGGCGGGTTCGGACTGGCTCAATCAGTATGCGGCGACATCCCGTGAACCGGGCGACCAAGATCCATTTGCATCAGCCTTTTCACAGTCGTCGGCATATTCGCTAGCGAACGGTTCACAGAAAACGGATCCCGTTCCATATCTGACAGATTTCTCTACATTCCAAAAGTAAGATGTCGTTCGGACTTCGCAATCAACGTGGCTCGTGCTGGGTCAATGCAACACTTCAAGCCGTCTTCAGAATTCCTGACGTCCAGACACGCTACATTGCAGAAGCGGCTCTGGATACGTCTCCCGTTGACAAGGCACTACAAGAAATCTGGGCGAGCAGTGGCGATGAGGGTCTCAAGGCGCTCTATGATTGTGTAAAGACCGCCGTTATGCCTGCAGGTGATGGCATTGGCGATTCACATGAGCTGCTCGAGTTCCTCTGCGACAAGCTTCCCTTCCTCGATAAGCTGTGTCGATTCAAGGTGGCAAATACTGTCAAGTGCGATGGTGCGACGTGCTCATACAAGGAGGCGCATGCAGATACGCTCATTGAGTTCTCCGTCTCGCCCACCCAGCGAAAGCAGAGCCTGACAGACTGTGTGATCCAGGCAGTGACACCCGTCAAGATTCCCGACTGGAAGTGTGAGAAGTGTGGCGGCAAGGGGTGTACCAAGCAACTGTTAATGTCATCCTTCCCACAGATCTTCGTGTTCCATGCAACTACGCTGAACACATCCGTGTCGTACTCGACACTTCTTGTGCTGAACGGTCAAAAGTATGCACTGTTGGCTGTCGTGTGCTTTAACGGCGGGCATTGGTGGACGTATGGACGTGAAATGCCGCCCGGTAAGAATTGGATTGAGTATGACGATTCGAACCTCCGCAATCACGGACCTGCCCACTTCCCCCTTTCGGATCATATGCGATTGCTCTTCTATTATCGTCTCAAGGAATAAGCAAAGATGGGAAGCGCCTATAGCATGCCAGATGCAGCAGCGACAGCGGCGGCGGGCTTGACACCACCAGTCACAACAGCGCAGCCGCCGCCGCCAGTCACGGCGGCACCGGCAGCAAAGGCAGCAGCAGCAAAGGCAGCACCGGCAGCAGCAGCACCGGCAGCAGCAGCAGCAAAGGCAGCACCGGCAGCAGCAGCAAAGGCAGCACCGGCAGCGGCGGCAGCGGTCGCAACAGATACGGCGTCGTCGGCGAGCATGGTTGCTATGCTGCTGGGGGTAGTCCTACTCTTAACCTTTTTCGTTCTTCTGTCCACCGGGTCGATCATTGCCGTCGGAGTGCTATGGATAATGGTGGCAATGGTCGTGTTTTTACTGAATACATACGGATTCCTCACGGCGGGTATATTGTCGCCAGCCGCTCCCGTAGTTCAACCGGTCGGATCGGCAACCTCCTCGCTTACGAATGTGACCACAGTGGGAAGCGAAGTCTTCCATATCGCCGACAATAAATTCACATACGACGATGCACCTGCGGTATGTGCGGCATACGACGCTCAACTTGCGAGTCTCGAACAGATTCTCGATGCATACAATCACGGTGCAGAGTGGTGTGGATATGGGTGGTCTGCGGGCGGAATGGCGCTGTACCCCACCCAGAAAAGCACGTGGGATGCACTCCAGCAGGAGGTCGATCCGAAGAAGAAGACGGCATGCGGCCGCCCGGGTGTGAATGGAGGATATTTCGACCCGACATCGAAGTTCGGTGTCAATTGCTACGGGTTCAAGCCGCAGGGAACCATTAAGCTTCCCACTCCTCTGCCCGGAACAGACCCTACGGCGTTTAATGCATTGGTTTCCAAATTCAAGGCGACACTCAAGTCATTCAACCTCGATCCGTATTCTCGAGCCACGTGGTCGGGCGCCCCGACATCGGCTGGTCAGCAGTTTATCGACAGCGTGAAGAAGGAGTCCTTCACGGTGCCGGTGTTCGGAAACGTTCCTGATATGGAAGTGTTGCCCGGACAAACAATCGCAAACACGGGACTGCCGTTTGGATCTCCGTTTATGCTCCGTGAGTCCACGCCGGCCACGACAGATGCCACGACAGCAGCCCCAGTAGCGGGTGCAGCCGGAGCGGCCGGTCTGGCGGGTGCAGCCGGAGCGGCAGGATCCAAGGGTGACAAGGGCGACCCGGGAGCAGCCGGAGCGGCCGGTCTGGCGGGTGCAGCCGGAGCGGCCGGACCCAAGGGCCCAACGGGCGCAACGGGCGAAAAGGGACCGAAGGGCGACGCCGGCGAATACCCGGGTAAAATTCCTATTGCAGACACTCGTACGGTCAACCTCTCTCCCGCACAGTACTATGCAAAGGGTATGGGCAAGTATGATGAGTTCAAGATACGTTCGACGGTCGGGCTTCCGGGTGATGGATTTACTGAGGTGACGACGACTGTTCCATGGTGGGACACGACTGGAGGGCCTGTGATTCAGGCAATCCCCACCGGACTCACTCGCTCAGGAACGGGTGCAACGTGGTCCTCTTGGGCGAACGGTCCAATCAAGATCAGTGACCGCTGGACCATCCAAGATGAGGGCGTGGCGTTAACCTTCCGTGATGCCTTATCGGGAGGCGATCAGCGTGTGGCCGTGTTCAACAAACCTGGCGGCAAGAACATTTAACTCGGGGTGTTATCAACCGGTATATGAGGGGGTATGCTGAGGCAGTACTTGTCTAACAGCCGGAAGGTGCACGGTATCCTACCAACTCCCCGAGAATATGACAAGTCGCCGCCCTTGTAGCACAAGTATGGCATGCCCGCTACGTGTTCCGGCTTATCCGCAGGACACTTCGTGTAGCACATTCCGTCTATTTTTTCTGTATGTTTGCCAGTCGTTGCGTCGACATCCGCGCACTGCTTGTGATTGTTCTTTGCTGCGGATTCAATTGACTCCATTTCGTTCGTCGCCGGATTCACTAGCGGGTCGCCCTTGCTGTTCGATGCCTTCCATTGGTTGTAGTCATTGTCCCATTTTGAATCTACACGAATCTCACCATTGCCGAAATCTTGGGGTCCCGGACACACGCCACCGTGGTCCAGGCGTCCAATTATCTTTCCTCCTGTCGGGAAACAGATTCCAGGCATCGGGTTGTATCCGCACCAATTTATGGGCTCGGCACATGTCAGGAAATCAGTATGCCATCCATTGGGGCACGGTTCAAGGCCAACCACGGTGCCTGATCCGATATTCACACTGTCGGCATAGCAGCGATCGGCGTAACCGTGATACCCATTCTTGCAGTTCTTGTAACACAGACCGCCTTCAAGAGAACCATAATCACCTTCTCCTTTACCAATACATGAATTCGGCGCAGAGGATAGGACTTCTATTCCGAAGAACGTGATCGGACTCATCCACCATGCGATAAACAGTATGATAATGCCGTTGAGTAGTACGATCCAGAAGATGACCCATGGATTCCACGCACCGGGTATCTCTTTCGTCTTTTCAATGTATAACATTACGATATAGCCTATTGCAAATACCGTTACACCCAAAAGTCCATTCTGAAGACCCGATGAGAACATGTTACTCATCGGCCCCCAGATCTCGCTAGGAAAGAAGATATCGAAGAGACTCGACCAAGTCGTGCCATCAGACATTGTTTCTTAGCTAGAAAACAATGGATACGACACAGCCACTGCTTACAATGTTTAAGAAAGCAGCCGCTCAGATGACGGTGGTTGTTCCTCCTACATCGGGACAGGAGCTCAATCGGTTCGACTGGCTATTATATCGTCCGCAGGCTCATGCACTGAAGCCTTTTGAATCGGATCACTCTGCAAGACAGGCAAAGTATCAGAACACGAAATAAAGTCCGTTGAGATACGTAAAGATGGACGTTGTTCTCCTCATGGGGCTTGCCGCCCTCGGGTATGCAATTGCTAGCCACTGCGCACAGTGTTTAAGAAGCTCACAGCCCAGGTAACTGTCCAGGTTCCGCCAACATCGGGTCAGGAGTTGAACCGGTTTGACTGGCTTCTCTTCCGTCCCCAGTCTCATGCGGTGAAACCATTTGACGCAGATAAGTCCGCACGTCAGGAAAAGTACAAACACACGAAATAAACTCCGTTGACATACGTAAAGATGGACGTTGTTCTCCTCATGGGCCTTGCGGCTCTCGGATATGCAATGGCTCTCCCGAAACGCCGTCCAGGTGCCCCGCCATCGTCGTCAACCCCATCAAAGGAAATGTTCGGAGATGAGATATTCGACGAACTGACAGTTATTCAGGAAGCGCTCGGACACGGAAACATGGTTCCGTTCTTTGGTGCAAACCGGACACAGTCCACATACTCCGACGGTCATGAGAGTATCCTCGACAAGTACACGGGCATGGGCAAAAACACATTCTTCCGTAAGGAGGAGGCCGGCGCTTTCTTCGCACCGGAAGCGGGTCGTGGCAATCCTTGGAAGGCGCAGGTGGAGACAGAATGGGAGCAGTCTCGCCAGGTTACGAGCATGTCAATGAAGAACGTGGCTCCGATCGACCGTGTGATCGTTGGTCGTGGTGTGAATGACGGCTACACGAACCTGCCCTCGGGCGGTCTGAATCAGGGTCTGGAGTCTCGTGAGTTCCAGCTGCCAAAGACAACCGACGAGCGCCGCATTGCCACCAAGCCGAAGCTCACATACACCTCGAACCCGACGCCGGGTAAGCAGCGCTACGGTCTCCAGCCCGGTCTCCAAGCGCCCGTCAAGAAGAACAAGCCCGATCGCTTCCAGGTTCTTCAGGCGGCTGATGGATCTCTGCCGCACTTGAACACTACGGTCGGACGTGAGAAGGCGTCGTCCATCTACCCGGAGTTTATCATGAAGACTCAGAACCGCCCCGAGACAGCAGCACAGTTCATGGGTGGTGTCGGCAAGAGCACGGGTGGATATGAGTCGTATATTCGCTCCTTCACAGAGCCTTACCAGCAGTTCATGAAGCTGACGACGGAAGGACGTCCGGCGCCGGGTGGACCTGTTGCAGGCATGGCGGTCAGCTCAGGACCCGAGGCGTACACCGTTCAGACCCACCGTGATGAGTCGACTCACGTCAATTACCGCAGTTTCGAGTCGCCTCTCCTCCAGCGGGGCGGACAGGCGCCGACGGCTGAGATGCGTGGTTCCGTCAAGTACGATGAGCCAGTTGGACAGAGCGTTCTCATTGATCGTGTGGCGCAGCCTGGCCTGCTGGACGCATACAAGAGTAACCCGTATACACAGAGTCTCCAGTCTTCAGCGTAATGGACGGATCTCTTTTGAAATATACGGATGCTCAGATGGATGTATGCCTACATGAAATGAGCCGACGAGACATGCACGCTGTAATACGGTATGTTGCTATCTATCCGACACGAATTCGTGTCTGCGATTGCGTCGCTGATCACTGGATTCGGTCCGCATTGTCGTTTCTTCATGCTGTTTGGATTCCCACGTCGGTACAATGCAAGGGTTTGCAGATGTCGGTCGAGTCGAATCGGCCCTCTTTGCCCGCCGTTCCGAACTTGTTCAGTCCACGTCCTTTGCCTTCAGTATTGCCGTCCTCGTCGTCGTTCTCGGTGGGTTCGGGTGGTTCCTTTCAGTCCAGTACGAACTGAATGCCCAGAAGCCGGAAGAAAAACGCATTCCATTCACACCAACTGTCTGGTATTCGGCTACACGAAACGTTCGCAATGAAGAGTATGGAAGCCAACTCCAACCTTTTGAGATTGAAACTCGATATGGTGTATCGAGACCTACCGATGGAAGTGGCCCAACAGAAGTTCACGGAGTTGACTACGGCAGCCCCACCGAAGGTGGAGATTCCTGAAGCGGTCGTTGCACCGGCTCCACAGCCAGTTAAAGCTAAACGTAAGAAGTTAGTTGCACCTAAGTAAGGATGTCGATTGCGGTGTCGCCGGCGTTGACCACCAATACAAATTTCTACAAATACGAACCCTTCGTGTATACATTCACGGGCGGCTCGAGTTTTTCCGTGTCGGGATCATCGATTCTGACGACCTTCTGTACTGTAAGTACGTCAAACGTAATCTTTGCATCGGTAAATGGTTTCCAGTCGACAGGCTCAACGAGTGGCGAGTCGCTGGTTGTGAAATCGAGTATCGGCTCAAACGCATACACGTTCTTTATCAATTCCGGTCGATTTGCCAGCCAGCTATCCCCTGTTGTGCCGATCCCCACTACATTGTCGCTCTTCTATGGCGAGTCTACGTCGATCCCATTCTACCCTGCGCCGGGCGGAAGTGTGACCGTGACAACTACATACCAGACGCCGACCCTGCCAATCGGGATGTCGTTCAATAATATAACTACGAATTGGGTTCTGACGGGTACCCCCCGTCTGACTTCGGCCACGAGCAATTACTTGTTTGTCGGATCCAACTCGGCTGGGCAGGTGGTATCAAGCTCCATGACCATCGGTGTCGCCGCTGAGCGCATGACGCTGACTGCGTCGTCTTCGGTACAGACGTTGGTTACGTCTCCGCCAACTGCGATTACACCCATCACGCTTTCAAACGGCACAGGAAACTCGGCATTCGTTACGAATGTAACCTACACCCTTCCCGCACTGCCGGATGGATTGAGTTATTCGTCAACGGGTTCAAATGTGCCTCTTGGTACTGTTATGACCATCTCTGGAACGCCGACAACGAGCAATGTCACATCGAGCATTGTACCCGTCGTAATCAAGACAACCGGAGTCAGTGCGTCGGGTGCGACACTGACTGCGTCATCTACGCTGACCTTCACGTATAGTCCTACAATCCTGTTCACGAAGCCCCTCATGTCGATGTCATCGAATATTGTGTATATCGGTGTACCGATCAGCAACACATTGACTACAACATATGGACTCCAGCTCAGTGCATATACTGCGTTTTCTCCCACCCTGCAGCCAGTGACAACGTATTACACTGCAAACCCCGATACCTCGAGTGTAATACCGGGGTTGAACATCATCAACAACAGTTCGGGATGGTTCATCACGGGAACCCCTACAACTGCGAGTACTACGTCCGTTACGATCTATGCGTCAAATGCAGCGGGTCTTGTGGGATCGAACATACTGATATTCACCGTTCAGGCCCCCGTGATCAATGTGTCTGCAACCACAGGTCTGCAATCCTTCATTGTGGGACGGGCGCTGTCGAACGCATATGCATACAGTATCAGCTCAGTACCCTATTCATATGTATATCCGATCACGTATTCGATTACATCGCCGGCATACCAGACGACGGGGTGGCTCACATCCAACAGCCTTGCGTTCTCGAACCTTCCTGTTGGCGTGACAACAACCCTTGCACCGGTTGGAGCGGGGTACCAAGTGACGCTCATTGGAACACCGACGGCAGCTGCGTCCGCCACACAAGTGACACTGACGGCCACCGTTGGGGCCGTGTTCGGACTCGGATCGGTGGTTGCTCTTGTCAATCCAGACGTCTTCACATTCACCACTCCGACTCCCATGCCATTCGTGTTCTCCCAGAACATTCCGATCACGCCGATTCAGGTGTTCGTATCCACGTTGAGCCAGACTCCCGTCTTGTACTTCACAGGTGTGGGACTTCCGACGGGGTTGTCGATCACGTCAACTGGTAGCCTTCAGGGTACGCCACTCGTACCGACAACAACCACCGGTTACCTGACGTTCAGCGCTACAAACGGGTATACTACGGCGAGTCCGCTATCTACGCAGTTTCCATATTCCGTGCTATCAGATACGGCGAATATACCCACATCATCGACCGCCCTAACTGCAGGCGTGTCCGTTACGATCCCGCTTACAATCAAGACGCAGAGCGGAGCGAAAATTACAAATATTTCGTCGTCCAATTATACGTACGGTCTTGTACTGGCAGGAACTTCGATATCGGGAACCCCTAGTCGAGGGCAGTGGCCGGATGCTCTACTACAGCAATCGTCGATAACGGTCTTATGTTCGAACACGATCGGTGGACTGCCATCTGTTGCAAATACGTTTATATCCATAACTCCGTCCAATCAGCAGACCATCATCCGATATATTTCTGGATTCTCTGGGGGGACGTGCACCGTATATTCTTCGTCAAATTCCTTTGGATTTTCGCCTGTATTTTCTGTTTCCGGTACCTTCTGTCAACTGCAACAGGCAACATTGAACAACTATTCCCTCGCAACAGGGACTACGTCATTTGCAGGGCCAAATGCACTTCCCTCTTCGTTTAGTCCGGTGATTGTCGGATCACCGTCGTCTGTGGGATGTATATATGCGGCGAGTCTGGCACGGTATTTTACATTGCAGTCTGATCGTTACACGATGATAACGGCGTCTGACGTGGGTGCTGGGTCGTATACATCCTACATGTCCGGCGTCACGATTACGGCTCGAACCGATGGCAGTTGCGTGTTTCGGTGGTTACCACGTTCGATTGATCCATTCACTTCAAACGCCAACACGACGGGTGGGTTCGTAACCGGTCTTCCTGCGTGTAGTATCTTGCTGGGCGGTGTAGGGGGACTTCAATATGGAAATCTTGTATACTTCAGTATTTTCCAGCCGACCCAGGTAATGAGCAATACAAACTGCATTCTTACTACCGTCAATGACGTGTCTGTGCTTGGAGGACCGACATTGATTGCCGTTGGAGTTGGTTCGTCTGGCAACACGATTCAATATTCCACAGATGGAGTCGGTGCAGTCTGGACGACCGCATCGAATGGGTTCAACATATCAGGCACAAACGTCGTATGGGGCGGATACTCGAATGCGACTTCGGGGTTCGTATCGCTGGGGTGGATGGCTACGGGTCTGAATACCGGAAACATACCCGGTCTGAAATACTCATCGAACGGAATATCGTGGGTTGACATCCCTTTCCCGTTCACGGTGAGCACTGTACTTGGCCCACTTCAGTTCGATGGAGTCAATTGGAACCTATTTGTGAACAAAACGTCGATGTATGTACATGACATATTGACGTCTACGATTACGAATACATCGTCGTGGACGATAAGCCCTGTAACGTTCAGTGGTTCAACTCCAACTACATTGACGAGCTTTCCGGTCCCCTCGTACAGTATTTTGTCAACGCCTGTAACGTCGAGTCTCAATACGGGCGTTTCTGTGGGTGGCCCCACGTTCACATCGCCAGTCGTCCTGACATATTTAGTCAGTCAATATGTGCCAATTACACCGGTGACATTCGACGCCGGGTCGAACGTCACATATTTCTTGAATACAACACTCCCGCCCGGAATGTTCTGGTCAGCGACGAATCCAACCGGTACACCCGGTTACTACACCGCATCTATCTCGGGACGGAGCGTCCGGTCGGGCACGTTTCCGATTGATGTGTACGCACAGAATGGCGTAGGTGGTACATTAATAACAGTTACATTCGTAGTATCTCGGTTGTTCCCGAAGTTACCGATAACCAATCCATCGGCATATACCGCATTCACACGTGAGAAGGTTATCGCAGATGCAGAGACAAATGCGATTGATAATCACGTACATCCGTATGCAGTCGGGCAATTCCTGCTCGATCGTCCCCCAGATGAAGTGACTGCGCCCCCGATCTGCTTTCAGCCGGACATCACATTTGCCCAGCGGCAGAGAGATGCGGCGGCAGCGGCGGCGGCGGCGGCGGCAGCAGCGGCGGCAGCGGCGGCAGCAGCGGCAGCGGCAGCGGCGGCGGCAGCGGCACAGAAGGCGGCATGGGCGACGCCTGGTCTTCTTGCTGTCGTCACCACATTGGCCGGACTCAACGGAACATCTGGTCACCTCGATGCGAGAAAGGGGTATCCCACGTGGCCGCTCGTAATGAACCGCACGACGACTGATCAGTCTCTTATCTACCAACCGATTAGTGTAACCTTTTTACCCGATAGCAACGTTTTGGTCATGGACAACGGAGTTGGCGGCGGCAACAACAATCTGCGCACCATAAGCACCAATGGAGACATCGTAACCTATGCGAAGGTGAATCACTACACTACGGTGGCCAGATCCTTCACGTCCAATCTCCTTCTACTTGTCGATTCAAACGCCAACACTGTTTCCCTTACGACGTATCCCGGTGGCGTTACGACCGTTATTGCGGGAAGTTATTACAATACGTCTTTTTTTACTGGGTCTACACTAATAGATGGACCCGGTGCAACTGCGCGCTTTTACTACGTATCCGATATTGCGTCCGATTCGAATAGCAATATCTACGTGGCGGATCTATCCAACCAATGTATTCGGAAGATCACATATCCGGGGCTTGTTGTATCTACATTTGCGGGTCCGAAAACTGGGAATACATTGGTTGGCGGATTCCCGTCCGTGTCTGCGCCGACGGGGCTTGTGAACGGGTCGGGTACGAGCGTGCGTTTTTCGAATCCAACGAAACTGGCTATATCGAGTTCGGGTGTCCTCGTAGTCGCAGACCAAGGTAATAATGCAGTTCGACTTATTACGCCCACGGGTATTGTATCGACATTAGTTACTGGACTGACAATCAACAGTCTCGATACCGGCATTGCCGTTTTACCAACATCGAACACCGTTGTCGTCGTAGACAACAATACAATAAAGTTTGTCACCAATCCTGGCGGTGTTGTAACTACAAAGGCTGGCACAACGGCATTGGGTGCTACGGGAGTAGACGGCATCGGTACGGCGGCGACGTTTTACGAGGCAAATGACGTGGCTGTAAACCCAGCGACGGGGGTCATCTATATTTCCGACTTTGCCGATGGATCTGTTCGAGCAATCACCCCAACGTAAAAATTGATTGAGTAACTGTTTGAATTTCTATTTAGTCTTCGATCTCGGGCATCACCATACCCTTGAACTCGTTCATGCCAAGCTGTCCGACATACACGTGAATGCCTCCCCGCATCTCGTACACTCGGTGGCTATTGATGCCAACCGAATACTCACGCAAGTGGAAGCTGACGTCGACGACATCCTCGTCGTCATCATCCACCGGCGGGGCGGCCGCCCCCGCAGCGGCATTGGTTCCAACGGACTCCGAGAGTCCGAGAAAGTCCTTCATGTGGTCAATCAGCGACTTGGACTTGAATCCCTCGCTAGGGATACCATTGATGCGGACCAGGAACATCTTGTGCAGGATCTTCTCGTCCGTTGTGTCGCCGGCCTTATCCGCCAACTCCTCTAGCTTCTGCACCTGCTGGCGGTTGAGCTTCTCGAGGTTGGTAGAGACGGGCGGCGTTACGGGGCTGGCCGGCGGGGAGTCACGCCAGAGCTGGCGAATCACGGCATTCGCAAAGTCGGCGGGAAGGTGAAGCTGGATGCAGGCGTTGTGAAGTGCGAGGTTGATGGTGGTCTGCATTTTGGTCGATGTTGAAGCCCGCTCTGGACTCTTCTGTGCCTCTCAGGAATCCGTTTTCGGCTCGGAGGAGGCTCGCCAACGTAAAACGAATGCCCTGCCGTACAGGAAATTTCAGCACCAACTGACAAGATGCCCCGCAATATGACTGGAGGCTCCGGCCACCGCTCTCAGCGCAACTCCGAGTCCAACAAGACCAAGATGAACAACAAGATCGGCGACAAGATGCTAGACGACCTCATGGACGAGGAGAAGATTGACGGTGCCTTTGTGGGGCGCATCATGCGCCGCCTGGGGGACGGTCGTATGGAAATCTTCTACACGGTCAAGGAGACGATTCAAGACAAGGAACGTATGGTGGACAAGCTCATTCAGGCACCGATTCGTGGCGGCATGCGTGGCCGTGGCAAGAAGGACGTGTGGGTAGACGTCGGGAGCGTGGTTCTCTTTGAGGAGACGGGACTGGGTGGAATGGCGACACACCGCATCCTCTCTGTCTTTACCGACGTGCAGATTGCTCGTTACAAGAGCATCGTGAAGGACGCAGACCCCCGTCTCTTTCTCAAGGCGGCGACTGATGTCATTGAGGGCGGCGGGGGGATCGAGTTTGACGAGGCGGATGATGAAGTTGATATCAACGACATCTGATGCGTGCGAGTAGCAAACAACCCTATTTTTTAAATGCGATAGAACAATGTCCGTGATCGGTCCGATCGGTCCGGTAGGCCCCCAGGGATACACTGGTCCGACGGGTCAAACCGGATTCACTGGCGTAACGGGCTCTACGGGTGTGGTTGGCGCAGATGGTCAACGTGGATGGACGGGATACACGGGATATACCGGTTACACGGGCATGACTGGTCCTCCGGGTACAGGACCTACCGGTACAACCGGTCCCACTGGAGTCACGGGCCCAACAGGTGTGATTGGGCCTCCGGGCACGGCTACAAACACGGGCGCAACGGGTCCCGCTGGCGGACAAGGCCCGGTAGGCGGTCTCGGACCGGTAGGACCGCAGGGATACTCGGGGCCCACGGGTACAACAGGAACAACAGGTCCAACGGGTCCAACAGGCGCAAATGGCGCAGATGGTCAACGTGGATGGACGGGATACACGGGTCCAACAGGTCCAACGGGAACCACGGGTCCAACGGGACCGGTGGGTACAGGTGTTACGGGTACAACCGGACCAACGGGTGCAACGGGTCCTCCAGGTTCGGCTACAAACACGGGTGCAACGGGCCCTCCCGGTGGCCCAGGTCCTGTGGGCGGTCTTGGACCGGTAGGACCACAGGGATACACGGGACCAACTGGCGTAACAGGATTTACCGGCGTAACGGGTCCTACGGGTGTGATCGGCGCAGACGGACAACGTGGGTGGACGGGATACACGGGATATACCGGATACATGGGCGTAACCGGTCCCGTGGGTACAGGACCTACCGGTACAACGGGCCCTACCGGAGTCACTGGCCCGACAGGTGTGATTGGACCTCCGGGCACGGCTACGAATACAGGTGCAACGGGACCCGCTGGTGGACCGGGTCCAGTAGGTGGTCTCGGACCGGCAGGTCCGCAGGGATATACAGGACCAACTGGCGTAACGGGACCAACTGGCGTAACGGGTCCTACGGGTCTCGTTGGCGCAGATGGACAACGTGGGTGGACGGGATACACGGGATATACCGGTTACACGGGCATGACTGGTCCTCCGGGTACAGGACCTACCGGTACAACCGGTCCCACTGGAGTCACTGGCCCAACAGGTGTGATTGGACCTCCGGGCACGGCTACGAATACAGGTGCAACGGGACCTCCCGGTGGACCGGGTCCGATGGGCGGTCTTGGTCCGGCAGGTCCGCAGGGATATACAGGTCCGACGGGCACGACAGGTGTAATTGGACCCCCAGGTACGGCTACAAACACGGGTGCAACGGGCTACACGGGTCCAACAGGTCCGACCGGTACTACAGGGCCCACGGGACCCACGGGACCCACGGCCGATACAGGTCCTACGGGATATACTGGCAATACAGGTCCTACGGGCCCCACCGGTCCCACAGGCCCCACCGGTCCTACGGGATATACTGGTAATACAGGTCCTACTGGTCCTACGGGATATACCGGTATAACTGGTCCTACGGGATATACTGGCAATACTGGTCCTACGGGCACAACAGGTCCCACGGGCCCTACCGGTCCTACGGGCCCCACGGGTATAACCGGTCCTACGGGATATACCGGCAATACGGGAACGACTGGACCAACGGGGCCAACGGGACCTACGGGACCTACGGGTCCGATATATGTCTTGCCAACTACCCTAACAAACGTATCACAAGCAAACACCGCATCTGGAACAACATTCACAAAAATAGGAGGAACCAATGGAGCCAACGATGCCGGATTCACATCGACATTGCCCACACCCGTGGGGTACATAAATGCATCCGTTTCTACGGGCAATGCGTTCTTTGGATTTACGAACTCAACGTTTTCCTCCTACCAATATGCATGGTATTTCCTCCTCCCTAGCGCACAGTATACCATTAATGGTGGAACCAGTTTTACGTCGGTAGGTTCAGTTCTATCTACTGATGTATATGGAGTAACCTATGACGGATATCAGGTGTATTTCTATAAAAATGGCGCATTGGTCATTTCGACCCCGGCAACGATAACCACGTTAACCGTCTTTGGTATGATACAAAATAGCGCAGCCTCACTCCCTAATGTTGTATGGGGATCCAGTGTTCTTGGACCCACGGGCAGCACGGGACCTACCGGTCGCACTGGTCCAACGGGATATACTGGCAATACGGGACCAACGGGACCCACTGGATTCACGGGATTCACTGGACCCACGGGACCAACAGGTACGCTCGGTCCAACGGGTACAACGGGTACAACAGGCCCAACCGGCGTGGCGTCGACTGTGACAGGGCCAACTGGCACAACAGGCCCAACCGGCGTGGCGTCGACTGTGACAGGGCCAACTGGCACAACAGGCCCAACCGGCGTGGCGTCGACTGTGACAGGGCCAACGGGTACAACGGGTACAACTGGTAACACGGGTCCCGGAATAACGATCGGAGGTTCGACCACATCCGGAAACATCATTACAGCAGCGGGTACAACCTCGTCAGTGACCGGGCAGTCGAACTTGACCTTCTCAGGAACTGCGATGAACGTGAACGCATCTCTCCAAGTATCGGGGGGTGCGACAACAATGCCAACAAGTACGCCTGGCTCGTACTGGACCGTCGCTGGATTCACAGGGACAATCGGGTCAATCACAAACGGCACGGGGGGTGCGAACTCTGGACCCATTGCGTCGTATGATGCGACCGTGTATTCCTTCACAAGCGGCACAGGAACGTTTGTCGTGCCCACAGGTGCTCCGGTGATTGTGGATTATTTGGTGGTGGGTGGTGGTGGTGGTGGTGGCAGTAACAGCGAAGGTGGAGGCGGTGGAGCGGGTGGATTGGTCTACGCAAAGGATGTCCAACTTCCAGCAGGAACATACACGTGGACCGTAGGTGCTGGTGGTGCGGTAGCCACCGCTGGATCGAGTTCGAGTTTATCGAGTTCGACGTTTGGAAATGTAACCGCAGTTGGGGGTGGTCAAGGTGGAAACTATCAAGGCAACGGGTTTGCAGGAGGGTCTGGTGGCGGCGGCGGCGGGAATCCGGCGACTTCGGTGTCGGGTGGCACGAGTGCCATTGGTCAAGGATATCCGGGTGGATCGAATCCGGCGTCAACAAACTACGCAGGCGGTGGCGGCGGTGGTGCAGGCAGCGTAGGTGCGGTTCCGAACGGAAACGTGGGCGGAGCAGGAGGAAATGGTATTGCGATTCCCATCGTAGGTTCAAACGTATACTATGCTGGTGGCGGTGGTGGCGGTAATTACAACGCGATTTCATCGACAACGTTAGGAGGACTCGGTGGTGGCGGTGCGGGTGCGAACGTAGCAACCGGGGCAGTTGCGGGACTCGCAAATACGGGGGGCGGTGGTGGTGGTAGCGGCAACAACTCGGCCGCAGCGGCCGCTGGCGGTTCCGGTGTCATCATTCTTCGTGTGTACACCAACACCGGTTCGCGGTTGCTCATCGGTGATGGGTCGGGGTATTCAATGGCACTGTCGGCCCAGTCGAACGCAGTCACAACGGACGTCATGACGGTCACAGATCGGGGCAACGTAAGCATTGGGTTGAGTAATGCCTATTTTAACAATCCGATTGATGCCAAATTCGATTCACTTGGAAACCTGTACGTTGCAGACTTCACAAACAACCGTATCCGTAAAATTGCCCCGAACGGCATTGTGACGACACTAGTCGGCAACGGATTTCCAAACAATGGAACCGGAACGGGTACGGGGTCGTATATCTTTTCAACGTACTCTCTGGCGGTGTATGATGTTGGTGGAGTTGGATATCTATTTGCCGGAGGAAACACACTCATTTACCAAATCACTTTACCTGGTGGCGTTGTGACGTGGTTAGCTGGCAACGGTACGACCGGGTCGAACGATGCGTCAACTGGTTCAACTTCGACATTCAACCAGCCACGTGGACTGTATACTGACGGAACTTTTGTGTATGTCGCCGACTTTCTCAATTCGAATACTATCCGGAGGGTGACGATATCGACGGGTCAGACCCAAACATTAAGTACAGGTGGGTGGGCAACGAACCCGGGAACGAAGCCTTCACTGGGTAATGTGATTTCACTTGTTACAGACGGAACTACCATTTACTATACCACCAATTACACGAGTGTGTGGAAGATAGCAGCAGCAGGAGCAGCTGCAGGAACCGCCGTCAGTACTGCCGCGTACACGAGCGCATACGGAATCCAGTATGGCAATTCTGCCAAGACGCTTTTGTATGTAACCGACCAGACTGCGAATAAAGTGAGTAGTCTACCAACTAGCGGAACATCTAGCACTGTTCCAACGATAATTGCCGGTTCGGGAACGACCGGTACTGTCGACGCAACGGGAACGGCTGCGTCGTTTGCACAGCTTCAGAACTTCGCAGTTGATTCTACATTTTCCAATCTGTATCTCTCAGATTACAACACCCACAAGATCCGCAAACTCAACATAGCCACCTCGAACGTCACAACCTATGCGGGAACCGGTGTGGGCGGGTTCGCCGATGGAAGTGTGCCGACGACAACGCTGGTGAACAACACATTACTTGTGAGTTCGAACGTAGGTATCAACTGCAATGCACCGGCATATACATTGGACGTAGGGGGGGCATATGGAACGATTCACACGACGGGTGGAATGTATTATGGCGATGCATCCAACTCAGCAAACCCAATTTGGTATACTCAGAACTACAATAGGGTCCTTCAAATTGGATACAGTAACGGCAGTGCATTATTGAACTGCACCAGCAATGGTCTGGGTATCGCCACAGGCTCACCCGCGTACACGTTGGATGTGGCCGGAAGTATTGGGACATCAACCGGATATTACATAGGAAATGTGCCCCAGACGTACACATACGGGTTTCTTGACACCGCGTCGACGGCGCAGTTCGTTTTTTTGGGAACGTGGAATACGCAGTCAAGTGGACGAAGGTTACGCATCGTTGTTACATCGACTAACGGATACAACGGAAATATCGCTCAGCCACAAGAAACGACATTACTCATTAATACCAATAACGGCGCTGGCTCCGGTGTCTACTTGACAGCACCCTATACGACTGCGTTTCTAGGCTCAGCTATGGCATCAACAGCCGGTGTACTTGGGATGGGGACGTCAGCGCCTCGATATTTCAGAATCGTACAGAATTCTGGCTCGCAGTATCAAGTCTACGGGTACTTTACTACATACACAGGTGGCTCTAGTACCGGTGGGTCATTTTATCAGGTCACAGTCGCATTTGGCGACACATGGGTTAATTCTGGAACGTTGTACGGGGTAACTGGTCCATCGACCAACTATCTTGATGTAATCCCAAATCTCGGCAAGGGAATACCTCCGTATGGAATTCCGTATACAACAGCAGGACAGTACACTAGTAATTTGGCAGTTGCGTATGGATATGGTACGACGTCTTACTACAATAACACCGACTTGACGAATCTTACCATTGCAACATATGGCGTCGCACTGGCAGCGAGCGCATGGTATAGTACGTTATTTTCAACACAGGGGTATACGAAAAACGTATATGTGAGTGCGAGGTTTATGAACGCATCGTCCGATACAATGTTCGGTCTCGCAACAAACCCCAGTAACAATGCAAACTTAGCTTCAGCTGCGTACAGTAACTTAAATTATGCATGGTATGGCTCAGTAACCTTGTCAATATACGAAAGTGGCGTGCCCATCGGCAGTTACGGTGCATTCACCAGCAACGACCTTTTCACTATCACGTATGATGGATTTAACGTTCGCTATTTTTTGAATAACTCGAATGTTCGAACAATCGCGTATGCTTTCAACAGCAACGCTCCCCTTTATTTCACTACAGCGTTGTACATGACCACAACCGCTGGTGGCGGACTTGGTAGTGCTCCTACCGGACCAGGTATCACGAATGTTAATTATGGACCCATCTGTGAAACCGCGCAACTTACGAATGCCAACCGAATTGTAATAAGCAATGTCACTGCAACATCAGTAACCCCCAACGCATATACAACCTATTACAATATCACAAACACGTCTTTCGCAACAATCACATTGCCAACTTCACAGAACTGGGAAGGTGGGTCTTTCTGGGTCTTTCGTAACAATACGACCTCATACCTGCCTGTTACGGTAACATATACTGGAGACGGTGGAGGTGGAACGGGATCTATAACAATACCTCCGGCAAATTCGACCACTATTGTATGGAACGGTGTTGCAGGCAGCACGTCCACATCGTTGGGCGGATCTTCATATTATACTATCTTTTAACAATGTCCTTACTCGGCACATCCAAAAGCATCTGGGGATTCGATCCTCGAGCCGTTCCGGGATGCGTATTGTGGTTGGATGCAACAGATTCTTCGACTGTAAATTCCGGTACCGTAACGCCCGGAGCTGCAGTTACGGCATGGAGTGACAAATCTGGAAAGGCGAACAATGCCACAGGCGGCGGTAGTCCTATATGGTCGAACGCCGCCATCAACGGCCAAACTGCAATGTATTTTTCAAATGTTTCCGGTGGACCGAACTTCCGTGGAACCTTTACGACTACCGTTACGACAAACACTCTCACCGCCTTCGCAGTTGCAAGCACTTTGGTATTGACGCGGGCGACGGACCAACGACTACTCAGTCTTAGTGCCGTCGGTGGCGCTGATTACGATCGTGATTCGGGCATCCTGCCGTTCGACCAACAGGGCAGCGGGAATTTCATAGCCGATCGCACTACTGTCGCTACGTCCACTACGATATCGGTAAGTACGCCTTACGTGTTTAGTTTTGTCTATAATGCGACAACTATGACTGGATACAAGAACGGTGTGGCGTGGGCGGCGGCGGCTTCTGTATCCGCAGGTGCGCTCGCATCGACTAATTACGGTGTGGGATCCGACGCATGGACGAACGGAGAGACCTGGTACGGGTATATTGGCGAGGTTATTGTGTATACTCTCCCGGTATCAACCGCCCAACGCCAAGCTGTCGAAGGGTATCTTGGAAGGAAATGGTTTACCACAACCCCCCTCGGATCTACACACCCATTCTATACATTTCAGCCCTTTTCCCGAGGTTTCCTTCCAACCGACTTACCCAATTGTTCTTTGTGGTTAGATGGCGCCGATCAAAGCTCTACAAGTATGACTCTGACTGGTTCGACGCTGTCAACGTGGAAAGACAAGTCTGGATATGGAAATGACTTTACTGCGGCGCCATTTGCAACATCGGCTCCAACGTTCTCCAACGTTGGCCCTCTCTGGAAGGCTCCTTACTTTGCCGCACTTCAGGCTAGGCGGAATACGACCATGACGTTTCCGAAGGCCTATACGATTTTCTCTGTCGCAAATCAACAGACTGCAGCACCCGGAGGATATGCATACATCATGCACGCACCCTACAACGCAGATCTTATCATTTTTTTTGGAACCTATAACGCAACTCATAACTTTGCGACATTCGCTGGAAGTACCGCATGGAATGACGTCGCTTCAAATTCACCCGCATCTGCCGTTGCCAACACTCCGACAACTGCATCCTTGTTGTGTTGCACGAACGACGGTTCCTCGCTGTTACCGTACTTCAATGGAACGGTTATGACTGCAAAAACCGGCACAAACGCCGTCGCATTCGGTATGATTATAGGAGATACATCCCAGAACGGAACGAGTGGAGCATCATCGGGAAACCAGCCATGGCTAGGTGGGATTGGAGAATTCATCCTCTATGGAGCTGTACTGACAACTATCCAGCGTCAGCAGGTTGAAGGGTATTTGGCTTCAAAATGGGGAATACAGGGAAATTTACCAACCACCCACCCTTACAAGACTATTCCGGCGAATACAGTCGCTCAGACGATAAATCTATACGACGATTTCGTATATGGGCCCGCAGTAGCACCAGGATATATATACATCAGCGGTGTACATGGATGGGCAACGGGCAGTGGGATAGGGGCGGCAGGTGGTGCATTTGACGCATCGCCGGGAAGCGTCTATCCGTATTACTTGTTTATTCAGGGAAATACCGCCACCGCAACAAAGACAATCGTTCCTACACCTGGGTACACTGCAACGATTTCATTCTCGTTTGCACGACGAGCAGGTGGTGTTGCGGGTTCAACTGTTACAGCTTCTGTCTATTTTGGAGCGACGTTGATCTATGGCCCGACGGCAACACCGGCGGTGGGATCAGGATGGACTACGGCAAGCTTTACCTATCTCATGACGAGTGCGCACACCTCGATTACCTTCACGTGCGGAGTTAGTCCAGCGACGGATCAATCTTTGATTGTAACGAATGTCTCGCTGATCTAGGACTTCGACACGTGAATCCTCAGTGCGTTTCCGGAGATTGAGTAGGAGATCAGAACTCCGATACACAATGCCTGAATGGCGGTAATCGTCGTACCCATACCCTGACCAAGCAGATAGACCACATAGTCATATACGTTTCGTGTCACACCATCTGAGCAAACACTCGGTGGTGTGAGGGGAATAGATTGCACAATGTATCCGCCTAGAAATCCACCCGCTGCCCACGCAAAGAGCTGGGGGCGATACGCCTCACGAGTAGGATTCACTAACGGATTCAGTGTCGCACGATCATTCGCTTCTTGGGCTACGATGACTGCATGACTGGACATTAACTCCTCGAGTGTGACAATGTGTGGCGGCTCGATGATACTCACCTCCGGAGTGGGGAACATGGGTCCAGTGGCGTCCATTTATTAGTCACGACCGCCAAACTTTCTGTACTCCTACGCATGCGACCGCACCTGCGGTCTAATTTTCAGTTGGGTTAACAATAGATGCTCTCCTCCTATGTTCCAGGCGTGGGGATTGTCACATGTGCCCCCAACATTGCACAGGGTCCGGTAGGCCCAGTAGGCCCGGTAGGTCCAACAGGCACAACGGGCACAACGGGTGTAACAGGTCCAAAGGGCGACGCTGGAAGTTCGTTATATATTGGACCCACGGGTCCTACCGGTTCAACTGGATATACCGGTAATACGGGCCCTACGGGTATAACGGGCCCAACGGGAACAACCGGGACTACCGGTCCCACTGGACCTACGGGACCGATTACGACGGGAAACACCGGAAACACCGGGCCGAGTGGAGCAACGGGCTCAACGGGTCCTACTGGCTATACGGGCCCAAACGGGCTCGCCACGAATACGGGCCCGACGGGACCGACAGGCCCTACAGGGTTCACGGGCTCCACCGGCACCACAGGGCCTACGGCATCGACTGGACCCACGGGACCCACGGGTGCGGTTGCAGCCACTGGTCTTACAGGGCCTACGGCATCGACTGGACCTACAGGTGCCACGGGACCGGCAATGACAGGTACAACGGGCCCGACTGGACCGACTGGTCCTACGGGTCAACAAGGGTATATGGGCCCACCGGGTCCACCGGGTCAGATCGGTGATCGTGGGTTTATAGGCCCAAGCGGCACAACGGGTCCCACGGGGCCTACAGGAAGTTCCTCGACTGGACCGACTGGTCCGACGGGTCAATCGGGCTTTACTGGCACAACGGGACCCACTGGGCCGACGGCAACTGGCCCCACGGGTCCAACGGGTCCGAACAAACCCATTCTACCTAGCGCAAACCCTGCGGGATTCGTAACCTTCGCACCCTCGGGAAATTACTCGGTTGGTGCAAATGTCCTTGTATCCCCCGACACGGCTGCTCCGTTGACTTCGTACATTGTAACACAGGGCTGGACGATGGCAAGTCCGGTGGCAACTGCAACTATCACCGGTGTTACGTGGACGCAAGGTCCGACGTATTGGCGTGCGAACCTTTCTGTATATTCGACGGCGGCAACGGCGGTTAGCGGCTTTACGGTCTATTATTACTATCAGTAAGTAACAACGGATGTTTCAGTCGTATTCCTCACGTGGTACCAGCACATACGTCATTCCTCTGAAAGCAGATGTCCGGCAGGTGAATGGACCCACCGGGAATACGGGGGCTGTAGGTCCTCGTGGCCCAACGGGTCCACTGGGACAACAGGGCCCATTTGGAGATTCGACCATTACCGGGGCTACGGGTCCTAGTGGCCGAACGGGTTCCACAGGAACCACTGGAACCACGGGTCGTACCGGTCCAACCTACACTGGCCCTACAGGAGGAGCGGGTATTGTAGGATCTACGAGTACGACAGGTAGTACGGGTCCAACCGGGTATACGGGCATATTTCCAACCGGACCGTTTGGAATCACGGGGGCTACTGGACCTACATCTGTATTCGGCGCAACTGGGATGACCGGACAGGTCTTGAACCAGACGGGTCCACAGGGAATGCCGGGACCAATGGGTCCAAGAGGAAACACTGGAAACACGGGTATTACTGGTCCGACCGGATACACGGGTCCAACCGGCTCAGTCGGAAACACTGGCTGCACGTCTGCAACGGGAAACACTGGTCCGAGTGGGAATACTGGAAATACGGGCATGTTAGGCCTGCGTGGGCCCAGCGGTATGGCGGGTGCTAACTCTGCGACAAGAGGACCAACAGGACTGACGGGCATTTCCCCAACCGGTAAGGCCGGATACTCGGATCCGACAATGGTGTCTATACCTACGGGTCCGACAGGTCCGACAGGCATTAAAGGCTGGTCGATTATAGGGTCTACTGGGCCGTCGGGACCTTCGGGAACAACGGGTAAGACTGGAACCAATGGTACATTCTTTTCCATACGCCCGGTTACGTGCAGTGCCGCCGTAACAACGACAACAGGTTCCGTGGCTGCGAATACGATCTACTCGAACTCGCTCACCTATGCGACGGGAATCTCGACCAGTCAATGCGTAGGACTGAATGAATTCTCTGGTCTCATGACAGACGGGACGTATTTCCGGTTTGCTTCTGTATACATGGCACCATCGGCCGGATTATGGACGGTCATTGCGACAATCTCGCCCATGACAGCCATGACTCCAAGCACAGTCTACACTACGGCAGCAAACACATTAAAGATCAATGTGTATACATAATGGACGCCGCCGATGCATGGGTTGCTACAGTCCGTGACTTGAAAGACGCCGGAAAGTCAGAAGGGTTCGAGCCGTATAACGTTGAGTGTATATGCCGAGACATCCTTCGGTATGTGCGCAGAACTCGCATTCGAGAGGTTGGGCGTTTCAAGCAGCGAACGGGTCTTGAATACGATGCCTTTTTGAAATCAATGGAACATCACGAGAAGGAACTCGTGGATCGCATTGTCGGAGAAGACGACTTCTGGGATGCAACAATCAGCATGGTCGGTCGGTAAAACGAATACTTTACACAGAACAGTATAAGAGGTAAAATGGGCGACACAATTACCGGAGTTCAGTTTGGCATTGCAAACCCCGACGACATTCTCAAGCGGAGCGTCGTGGAGGTTACCACCGATAAGACCTATCAGTCTCAGCAGCCCGTACCGAATGGCGTCTTCGATGCTCGCTTCGGCGTCATTGAGAACGGCAAGGTCTGCCCCACCTGCAAGCACACGAATCAGTTCTGTCCGGGTCACTTCGGACACATTACGCTGGCTCGGCCCGTGTATCTCTACCAGTTCTTCGACTGGATTGAGAAGCTTGCCAATATCATCTGTCTGAACTGCTCCCACATTGTGACGGGTGAGGAGTCACTGAAGGGGATCAAGTCCACCGGCGTGGCTCGCTTCAAGGAAGTGAGGGATATTGTTGCAAAGATTCGTAATCAGGGTCTCGAGAAGCCGACGACATGCAGTACCTGCGACTCGCCGTTCTTTCGCAAGATCTCTCGGGTTGCGGGCAAGGCTGCGACACTCGAGGGATTCCCCATCGGCATTGACGATGAGCCGCCGCCGCCTATCCCTCTTCAGGTCGAGCTGATTCTGCGGGCCTTCCAGCGAATGACAAATGCAACTTGCGACTTGGTCGGTTTCAATCACAAGTTCTCTCGCCCCGAGTGGATGATCTGCACGGTCCTGGCTGTGCCGCCACTGACGGTCCGTCCGTCCGTTGTGATGGACGACAATCAGCGCATGGAGGATGACTTGACGCACAAGCTCATCGATGTCCTGCGCAACAATCAGCGTCTGCGTGACAAGCTCGACAAGGGCGAGTCGGCGGAGATGATCGACAAGTACACCGCCATGGTCCAGTACGATGTGGCGACCTACGTGGACAATGATATCAAGGGACTTGCACCCGCTGCTCAGCGGTCAGGACGCCCTCTCCGCACCCTGAAGTCTCGCTTTGGTGCCAAGACGGGACGTGTGCGTGGTAACCTGATGGGAAAGCGTGTGGACTTCTCGGCCCGTTCGGTTATCACACCGGATGCGAACATCGACCTCGACGAGCTCGGCGTGCCGGAGGAGATTGCCATCAACTTGACCTTCCCCGAGATTGTGAATGTCTTCAATCGTGATCGTCTGACTGCGTATGTTCGTAACGGCCCCGATAAGCATCCGGGCGCCAAGTCGGTGTTTCTCAAGCAGGATGCTCGTGTGGTCAATCTGCGCTTCGTGAGCCCGGACACCATTGATCTCCGGGAGGGCGACATTGTCCACCGCCATCTGATTGACGGTGATGCAGTCCTGTTTAATCGTCAGCCTTCGCTTCACAAGGCGTCGATGATGGCCCATCGTGTTCGAGTGCTTCCGTACTCCACGTTCCGTCTGAACGTCTCGGCAACTCGTCCGTACAATGCAGACTTTGACGGTGACGAGATGAACATGCACGTGCCCCAGTCCATTGCATCCGCTACGGAGCTGCGATACCTGGCTTCGCTGCTGCGCAACATCATCAGTCCTCGTACGAACAGTCCCATCATTCAGCTGTTCCAGGACACGATGACAGGCGTGTTCCGCATCAGCCAACCGGGTGTCGTGGTTCCGGAGGTGATTGCGATGAACATTCTTGCTCGTCTGAAGCGGACGTTTGCTCGCAAGAACAAGCCCTGGACGGGTGCCGAACTGATTTCCACCGCCTTCCCTATGCTCTCACTGAAGAGCAGCATCACAATCGAGAATGGACAGCTTGTGTCGGGCATCATGAAGAAGTCTGCGTGCAGTAACCTCATTCACGTAGTCTACAATGACTTTAGTCCTGAGCGATGTGGCCAGTTGATCAATGACATTCAGTCCGTGGTCACGCAGTTCAACCTGTATACTGGCTTCTCAGTCGGTACTGCCGATCTGATTGCTAACCTGGAGACGCAGCAGTTCGTGGCTGACAAGCTCAACGAGGGCCGTACAGCCGTGTCGAAGATCCTGTCTGATGTGCACGGTGGTATCTTTGCAAAGATCTCCAGTTCCTCCGACGGAGAGGAGTTGGAGGACCGTATCTCCTCCGCACTGAAGGACGTTGCAGCCAAGATCAACGAGGCGGTGGTGAAGAGCCTTCCCAAGGACAATGCGATTGTTCAGATGGTTGACTCTGGATCAAAGGGTGGTCCGCAGAACATTACGCAGATGGTTGCTCTGCTTGGACAGCAGCTGATTGAGGGTAAGCGTGTTCAGTACACACTGCAAGATCGCACTCTGCCTCACTTTGCTCGCTACGATGACGGTGTGGAGTCTCGTGGCTTTGTTCAGAACTCCTTCATGAATGGACTGCTACCCGCAGAGTTCTTCTTCCACGCTCAGGCTGGACGTGAGGGTCTGATTGATACAGCTGTTAAGACCTCCGATACGGGCTATATCCAGCGTCGTCTGATGAAGACGATGGAGGATCAGCACGTCGAGCACGATGGCACGGTTCGCAATGTGACGGGATCCATCGTGCAGTTTGCCTACGGTGAGGACGGAATTGACTCCATCTCAGTCGAGGCGCAGAAGTGCGAGCTGAGCACCATGACGATGGAGGATGTGTACCACCAGTATGCGCTGAGCCCCGCAGATGTGAACACGTTCATGAAGACATCTGTTACAGAGGCGCCCGATATGGTGGAGGAGATCTTGGCCGACCGTGACATGCTCGTGCGCAACGTCTTCCGCTTCCGCAAGAATGACGAGGTCTTGGCCCCTGTCAACCTGCGTCGTATCCTGACGTCGTACTCGAACAGCTATTCGACCAAGACGGATCTGACACCTACGCATGTCGTGGAGTCGATCGGAGCATTCGTTGCCGAGTTTCCCAACAACCGGCTGTTCCATGCACTCCTGCGCTACAACCTGGCGCCCAAGAAGGCGATCATTGTCCACCGGTTGACAGAGGTGATGTTTAATGAGCTCATGGCAGACATTCGCTTCCGCTACCTGAAGGCGCAGGTCCATGCCGGTGAGATGGTGGGTGCTCTGTCAGCCCAATCTATCGGTGAGCCGACGACGCAGCTTACGCTGAACACCTTCCACTCTGCAGGTACATCCAAGGCCAATGCAACCTCTGGTGTTCCTCGCATTGAGGAGCTGTTGTCGGCCTCTCCCAACCCGAAGCGACCGGGCAATACTGCATACTTCAAGGGCGACGTCTCCCAGAACGATGCGATTGCCACGATGAAGCGGATCCAGCGCACGACCCTGCGCAACATCACAAAGTCTGTGCGCATCTACTACGATCCCTATCCGCTGTCGGCGGGTACGGTTGTAGAGGAGGATCGGGATACACTGGAGCTCTACCGTCAGTTCAGCCTGGAGCACGAGTCTGAGGCAGGTTCGTCCTGGATCATGCGTCTCGAGCTGAATGACGTGGAGATGTATGCTCGCAACGTCCGTGACCTGACGGAGATTCAGGCCAAGCTGTCGAATGTCAGCCAGCTCAAGATCATGAAGTGTATCACGTCAGACACGTCGGCCAAGAAGCTGATTCTGCGCATCGCCTTTGACGGAGCTGTGATTAAGAACCCGACGCACCTCCGATTCCTCGAGGACAAGATGCTTGACACTGTGCTGACCGGTGTTGACGGCGTGGGCCGTGTCCACCTCCGCACGATCAAGAGCGAACAGGTGTACGACGACGTGGTTGGCGGGTACGTGACACGTGACCAGTATGTGCTGGACACAGAGGGCGTGAACCTTCACGATCTGCTCGTGTTTCCCGGCATGGACGGAACTCGTACCTTCTCGAATGACATTCACGAGGTCAATGATGTGTTTGGCATCGAGGCAGCTCGTATCTGCCTGCTGGAGGAGTTCAACGAGGTCTTCAGCTCTGAGAAGGTGAACTACCACCATCTCAGCGTGCTGATCGACACCATGACCTACAGTGGGCGCATTGTGCCGGTTAACCGCTTCGGAATGAAGAAGAACGAGACGGGTGTGCTGGCCAAGTCCTCCTTCGAGGAGACGTCCAAGACGATGTTCGATGCGGCAGTGGTGGCGGAGTACGATACCATGCGAGGTGTCTCTGCGAACATTATGTTCGGACAGAAGCCTCCATGCGGAACGGGATTTGTGGACATCCTGGTGGATGAGACACGTCTACCGGAGGGCGTGGATGAGATTGTCGAGTCGGATGCACTGGAACAGGCGAACAAGGCGGTTGCCGCTGCACCGGATTCCGAGTGTCGGATTGAGGATATTATGATGGCGTGGTAGAGTCCGTAAGTAACTTGACAAAGCTGAGAGCCAGAAACACAAAGAGCATATACAACACCACGTACACGACAAAACAGATGCGCTGATACGGTCTCAGTCGCCCCACTTCCAGGTCGTCGAGCGAGCTCATTACTTTTTTACGTGGCGGGTGTCTGAAAGTTATGTAGAGAAAGGGTAATATGGCCGCGGCACCGGCAATTCTTCCTAACAGGGATCTAAATGCGGACAAGCCTAATCAGTTCGTGACATATGCCCGAATTGACCCTCTACACGCAGCATTCGCACGTAAGCGTAACGCCCTTGATTCGTGGCACGACAACAAGGCCTCGATGAAACCGCCCATAATTGGAAAATTATATAGCGGCGGTGTTCCCCGTCTTCCTCCTTTTAACACCGAAGATGCATTTGTTGACCACGTGCTGACGAGTCCCGGTCTACCAGAATCTTATTTCTTGCGGTGGAAAGATCGTCTTGCTGAGGGAATTTCTGTGCTCCTCACTCCGAAGATGGAGTGTCTCGTCAATGATGCTCCGTTTCAGCCGTTTGCCGGCGTCCCAAATGGAGGTATTGCGTTTCCATACGATATGGGTCCCTCTCTTTTCAAGTATCTCAAAGGTTCACCCAATTGTTTGTTCTTCTCTGATGCGATTGACACTGCACCAAAGAAAACGAAACGTTCAGACCACCCATATTACTTCCCGATCGACAAGGTTATCATGGAGGGCAGAGATGTTGGGTTTGACGAGCGAGTGATACGTCAGGTTGTATTCGCAGACTTCAAGGCATCTGCACGGATACCCGGTGAAGCAAGCCACCAAGTTGAATGCAAAGTGTTAATTCTTGCAGATCCAGGCGGTTCTAGTGCCTTTCGATGGTATGATTTAGGTAACGAAAACACAGAAAACCGTCCAGACACCCTTGCAACAGCAATCGCGGGAGCCAAACCTAAACGGTCAAACTATCCATCCGGTTTTTTTGCGGGTAACGATGTCGGTGCAACGGTACTGGAAACAGATAACGTACCGCCCGTCATTGCACTATGCACGGTCGCAGCTAAGGTTCTAAGCGACATCAGTGTTGCGATTGCAGCATCTCCTCAGATGCAGAAACGATATCCTCAGCCGCCGCCGCCGCCGCCGCCGCCGCCAGCGTCGCCGCCGTCAGCCGCCGCTGGGTGGCTTCCGTTATACGATGAAGATATCGATCGGCCATTCATTGTCCCTTCGAAATATATACACAACACAGGTGACCGAACATCGAGCCTCGAAGCAAGTCGATACGGAGCAGATGCATGTTATATTGGTCCCATGCACAGCGGCGTAGCAACTGGTCGATTTATACCAGGCGAAGCTATTCAAGGAGGTGATGCAACCATCAGTGCGTATAGTGAAAGGTTGGCGACCACACGAGCCGAGGTTGCCGAACGGTTCCGATTGTTCATTGCCGACCTCGACAATCCGGACCCCGAACATTTTAAAGTAGACGGAGACCCGGTGATTACTCCATCCAAAGTCGGGCAACTTGTTGCGTATCTCGCACTGAAAACTGCGGAAGTGACCGGACTTGCGACCCAAGTAGATAGGTTCATAGGCGAACAAATCGCAGCCGCAACTGCTAGCATCGAGGCGGCTGCTGTGATGGCCGATAAAATCAGACTCGCCAAGGATGCTTACGAAATACTGGAAAGACGCAAACTCACACTAATGCCCACTTCACCGACCATCTCTCTGGTGCTTGCAAGCGGGGCACGGAAAAGCCTACCTGCATCCTTCTTAGTATGCGTCCTTCCTGATAGACCAAGAAATACAATTTCGTTCAAGCACGATATTAGCGGAATAGTGCGATCGGTGAGGGGAGGTCGTCGGCGAACGCTGCGTCGTATGCGAGGCGGAGTACTTACCGGTCCCCAGCAGTTCGCACTCGACCTATTCAATAGATTCAGGGATGCACTCTTTGAAGCCAGTATCCTCAGGTCGCTAGGGGGTGCAGAAGCCGAGCCCCAAGCTGCGACTCTGTACGAAACGTTTAGGCTGTTCACAGGATTTACTGTCGATCTCGAGATACATGCCCAATTAAGTCTAGTTAAAGAATGTTTATACAGAGGCGATGAAAAGGCATACGACGAAGAGATTATGCAAACGTTAGAAGACGACTGGAGCGACATAGAAGTTAAAACGAGGAACAACCACACGCAAAATGCCGAAAGAATTCTGAACGGACTGCGCGACCCTAGTGGTGGCCCCGTTAACCGGGTGGTTTTGAATCCAGGAATACTCGGAAAATTTCTCGCCGCAAACCGTAACCCGCAAGAATATATCGACACATTGAGCTCCGTTGGCGATAAAAAAGCTGCGAAGTTAATTGTGGGAAATTATACATCAGGATATGGCAGCGACGCCTCCGTTGCGTCATTACCTGTCCGTAGGACACTGTCTGGTCGACCTGTATTTGGAGGCCGCCGCAAGACCCACCGCCGTCGCAAGCTTCCCAAACTCCTCTAATCATAACACAATGGCTAACCTGACGCACCCGGAGTTGGCGGAGATTCGCAATGAGAATCTCCCCATGGCATCGTTGTCGGCTCTCCAAGAGCTGCGGACAAAGCTGTGCAACACATCGGGAGCTGAGTACACTCTTCAAAGTCATCAGAAGTTTCTGCGACGTGTCTTGTCCCCCGACAGTCCGACACGCAATCTTCTGATGGTTCACGGTACGGGTGTGGGCAAGACATGTACAGCAATTCAAATTGCGGAGGAATACATTCTGCGCCCCGAATTTCAGGAGAAGAAGGTGCTGGTCGTCGCCGGCCCGGCCGTTCAGTCGAACTTCAAGACGGAGATTTTCGATATCAACCGGGTGTCGCTTGATAAGACCGAAACTCTCCTGTCGTCGAAACAGTGTACAGGTCGCCGGTATCTGGATATGCTCATGAGAATTGAAGCCGAGCCGAAACAGTGGAAGGTTCCCGACACTCGCATTCGATTGGGCACATTGGCTGATCGTATTATCGGCGAGTTCTACGAGTTCATTGGGTACAGCACCTTCGGTGCAATGATCAACAAGAAACTGTTGGAACTGAAACCATCGGATGCCGAGAAGTGGATCCACGATACGTTCGACAATCGGCTGTTGATTATCGACGAGGCTCACAATCTGCGTGAGGGCAGCTCGGAGATGAAAACTGTATCCACTGGACTGGAGAGCCTGGTCAAGATGGCGAATGGGTTGGTTCTGGTACTACTGACAGCCACTCCCATGTACGACAGCCACGAGGAAATTGTGTTCTACATGAATCTGTTTCTCTGGAACGACCGAAAGCAGCTCCCGACCAAGAAGATCGCCGCTGCCGAGTTCATGCTCCCGGATGGATCGATCAAGGTGTCAAAAGAGCAAGAATTCCGTGACTGGGTGCAGACCTACGTGTCCTACGTCAAGGGCGAGAACCCCTTCACATTTCCATTCAGATTGCCCGCACCCGAAGTGGAGGGGCTTCCGGCTCCAGCGACGGGCTTTACCGGGTTGGAGATGGGTCCGGCCACGCAGCTGAAGTACTTGACAGTGACACCATCCACTCTCACCGGCGAACAGAAGAAGGTGTTGGACGGTACACACGGAAAGGAAGGCGACGAAGAGGCACGTATGGCATTGATGATTCCGACCATCAGCATTCTTCCGGGTAACAAGGAGTTCGGAGATGTGTTCAGGGCTTCGGGTACACAGTGGCAGTATACAGTTGAACCGTTCTTGACACCTGAGAAGCTGCCGGGTATCTCTGCCAAGTTTGTCAGCGTCATCAAGACAATTGACACGTCGAAAGGTGTCGTGCTCGTCTATTCGAATTATGTTGAACGTGGATCACGCCTGTTCGCAATGGCGCTGGAAGAACACGGGTACACACCGGTGAGTGGGCCTCCGTTATTGACAAACCCCGCCTTCAAGGGCAAATCAAAGGGCGAATACATGCTGCTCAGTAGCGAAGTGTCCACCCCGCAGACCAATGCACTCCTTCAACTCGCACGGTCCGACAAGAATGTAAATGGACAAAAAGTTCGAATCATTGTCACGACTCCCCGTATCTCGGAAGGTGTCAACTTCCGGTATGTACGCCAAGTACATCTGCTGGATCCGTGGTGGAACATGAGCCGCATTGAACAGGTTATCGGGCGGGCACTGCGTACATGCAGCCACCAAGCTTTGCCTTTCGAAGAGCAGAACTGCTCCGTATACCTCCATGTTGTGCGCTCAGACACCGATCAGGAGTGCTTCGATGAGTATACGTATCGCACAAAGGTGGAGGAGAAGGGCGTAAAGATTGCCAAGGTGCGACGCCTGCTCGAAGAATCTGCAATGGACTGTCCGATTCAGGTGAGTCTCAATACACTCCCACTCGACTGGAAGAACCTGGAAGTGCCGCAACGTCGGGCCGAGGGTGGGCATGAAGTCAAGATGCTCCTGAAAGACATGCTTGCACCCGTATTCTCAGAATCAGAAGCTGCTCAATGTCACGTGAAGCCGTCGGTGGTCGAAGAGGGTTATGTCCGCCCGCTGTCGACATACTTTGACGTGCGTGATGAAGTCTTTTCCAAGCTCGGCAAGCTGTTTATTGACAAACCCATCTGGGACCGTAATGAACTCTTTGGAGCGCTGAAGGCCTACCAACGTGAGGTCATTGTGTTTCTTCTTCAAAACGCCATTCGCACGGGGTTCAAATTCAAGGATTCGTTTGGGCGGCCGAGTCATCTGCAGTCCCGTGGAGATCTGTATACATTAGGACCTATCGGTGTAGAGAATGGTTCGATCATTGAACGGACTGCTCCTCCTCCTGTACAGAAGAATGCACTCATCGAGCCAGTCGAAGAGGCACCGAAGGAGCAGGGCGAAGTTCCCGATTTGGCTGCTCTTGTGCTCGCTCTGGATATACAGGAGGCATCGCTCGTGGAAGCCCCAATTCCAGCGGGTGCGCCGCCTAAAGAGGACAAGAAGATTCGAGATGCGAACAAGAAGATACAGGAGCAGAAGCGGAGTATCCAAGATTTCATGGATCAGATACGGGTAGATTTCGCTGCTGTCCTACCTAGTTTCGTATTTGATCGGCTGACTCGTGAGCAGAAGATTGCGTATCTGCGATCGCCGGCGTCAAAGGACCTGCAGTTTGCCGACCGTCTCCGGGTTCCCGGCACGGACATTCTGGTATTAGGAAAAGACGATTATGATCCACCCGACCCGATTTCCGAAGATCGCACTGCAGTTCAGGCATGGGTCAAGTCTCTCGAAGATAGGTATGCCGCAGATAACGATGCAATGATCGGCACGATCAAGGACGATAAGTTCTCAATCGGTAAGTTCGAAGAGAAGGATGGAGTTTTCAAGCGCATTCACGGTGCAAAGCGTGACGTGCCAATTGTATGCGGAACGGGAAGCAACTCGTCAACTGAGATTGTGAAACTCGCACTGTATACAGATATCCGCAAACGTGGAATTCCCGAGTTACCCAAGAAGATCACATGGACACGCTGCGATATTATGGAGCTGTTGGCACGTGAACAGAACAACATCAAATGGTACACACCCGAAGAAATGAGCGTGCTGACAAAACTCAAAACGAAAAGTAAGGCGTAAACACAACAGTATCTCATGGACCCTGTCTTCGAACGACGTGAGTTAACCCGTTCGGTTCACATTCACGCCCCAAACCTGCAGCGCAATATTCACGTGAGCCTGCTTGCGCAGCTTCGCATGAAGTATGAAGGAGTCTGCATCCCCGAAGGATTTGTCCAACGTCGCAGCATTACGATTGTGGAGCATTCTCTGGGACGCATTAACCTTATCAAAGGCGGTCTGGAGTACACGGTTAAGTTTCAGGCCGACCTCTGTATGCCTCACCCCGATCAAGTGTTCCGCGCAACAGTGACTCTCCGCAGCAAGATTGGTCTCCACGCCGAGCTGCTGCCAATGAAGGTGCTTCTGCCACGTGATCTCCATCTGGGCAACGGAGGGTTTGAGGATATCAAGGAGAAGCAGGAGATTGAGTTCAAGGTGGTGGGATCTCGATTTCAACAGGGAGACGATTCGATCGTCGTGCTTGGTACGCTGACATCTGTCATTAACCCTGCGGCCGAGAAGGCAGATGACGTGGGTACAGATGCAGCCGAGCCCTTGATTGCTGCATCGGCTCCCGGTGATGCGTCAGAGAAGCGTGTCGTTCAGGTATCTCAGGAGGTTGCAAAGGGCGCAGAGCCCGTGCGTCGTAAGAAGCTTGTTAAACCTCCTGCGGCTCAAGCAAATGAACCGAAGCCGGAAGGAAAAGCTCCGTGAACAGCTTGATACGCTCGGGGTCCACGAACATGCTCAGGTCTTTGCCGTAATCAAAAAGTACACAGACGAATACACTCGCACACAGACGGGCGTATTGGTATCAAGTGAATCAATCCCCGATGGATGTATCGTTGAGATGGAAACGCTCGTTGCTTTTTATTTGGATCAGCGCAAGCGGATGGATGCGGATGAACGTGCGAGGAAGAGTCTGCGAAAGGAGTAAATGGAGGTTGTCTTCGACGTACCCGCAATACCTATACCCGAAGAGCAAATCAAAACATTCCTACTCCCTCGTGCACCCCGTGAGGAGATTCAGATCGAGAAGGTCGAACTCACACAGGAGATGATTGCTGCACAGGAACCCCTACCTGACCCGGTATTTTTACCGGATGACTTTTGCCCTTGTACGTACGACGTGGGCGCACCATTGAATCGGTTGGACGAGTATGATGCGGAGTTTAAGGGAATGATCAAGCAGATGTTCGATGCGGGCCCGGAACTCCGGTTGACCAAGGAGGGCATCGACGATAAGGTCGAACAGTACGAAGAGATCACAATGCCTATGGTTGAAAACGAATAAACATAGTCGGAGGTATTTACAAGGGCAAATGGAATCTCTTCTCTCGTCTAGTGCACGAGCGGACCTTGACTACCTAGCCACCTTCGTAAAGCATGCAAACGCCGAACTCGAATGCAAGGTCCTCACTAACCAAATTCAGACCAAAGACATTGCCGACCGCATCATCAAGACCATCGAGGGATTTTCCGCAGGACCTGGAGTTGAGGCAGTTCACTCAACGTTCAGCTATCCTGACGACATTCGTGTCGTCGCAAAGGGTGCGGAGAACATTCACAAGATCTGCACAACCAACAGTTTCAGGGGAGCCCAGGTGAAGGTTGAGCGCAAGACAGCCTACTTCGGCCGCCAGGGCGCAGACGGACATAGCGACATGGTCGATGTCCCCGAGATGGGTCTTCGCTTCACGCTCCGCAAGGAGGAGGAGGTGCGGCGGGACTTTACCGGTACGCCGATGGACGCAACCTCTCACGTTCGAGTCATCAATCGCAAGAGCTGGAGGACGCAGGACGGGCTACTGGCAATTGACTTCTCGATGGTCAAGTCAAAGGTGAAGGGCATGCGATCCTTCTCGGAGATCCTTCGCCAGAACCCATCGTATGAGCTGGAAGTGGAGGTGCTCGATCGCAAGGCTGATCCGAAGGCGCTCGTGGAGTCACTGCTGGTTCACATCGAGTATTTGCTCATTGCCTTTCAGGGCTCTCCGTTTCTCCTTCCTTCCTCTGACGTCAGTCGGTATGGAATGGAGTTCAACACGTCAGGGCACAAGTTTCTTAATCCCGTGACGATGAAGCGTCGCCACATCCGTGCAGATCGGCCGAACAATATCCTTACCGGATATACGGTGACAAACAAGGCCGACGGACAGCGGTGTTTCCTGACGGTCATGCGTGATAAGCGGATGCTGCTGATTCGGCCGAATGGCACGGTCACGTGGACGGGCATGATGGCTGTGAAGGACACACACGTGGGCGATGTCGTGGATGGCGAGTATCTCGATGACCGAAACCTGTTCTGCATCTTCGACGTCTACTCGTTTCGAGGCAAGAACACGACTCGCCTTCCGCTCTTTACGACGGACGAGGATGTGTTGGCGAACCCTCTCTCGTCTCGGCTGGGATGTGCTCGTGAGTTCGTAGCCGACCTGCGCCGTGATTTCACGACGATGCCAAATGGCAGGGCCCTTCGTGTGGAGACCAAGCTCTTCCTCGCAGGCGATGGACCTGCGATGGAGGAGGCCATCAACACGATGTTGACCACCTCCTTCGAATACCCCACGGACGGACTCATCTTCACTCCCCGTGCGACTCCTGTTGCCCCGCAGGCTGACCGCAAGGGAAACACATGGACGACTGTCTACAAGTGGAAGCCCGCCGACCAGAACAGCATTGACTTTCTGGTGAGGTTCAAGCCCGGTGAGACGTTTGATACCGTCTTGAAGGCACGTGTATTCAAGGGACAGCTCTATATCGGTCGGACACGTGGGTTTGATATTGTCTACCCGTGTGAGACGATGACGGGCGAATACGTTCCGCCCCGCTTGCCGCCGGACCTCCAATCGCTTGCCGACGTACGAGACCGGGCACCAGGCGTGTTTCAGCCAGCCGTTCCTCGTAATCCCGACGCCTCCAACATCTCGATTCCTCTCGACGCAAAGGGCGTTCCGATTGATTCGATGGGATCACGTGTCGAAAACAATACGATTATCGAGTGTGTGCGGAACGTAGAGACGAACCGCTGGGTCATCCTGCGCACTCGCTACGACAAGACTCACCAGTACCGTGTTCTTCACCAGCCGCAGTTCGGCAATGATGTGGCCACTGCAAATTCGATCTGGACGAACATTCACATCCCGGTGACAAAGGAGATGTTGACCACCTGCGTGTCGACGCCTCCTGACGACACGTTTGAGGACGACCTGTACTACCGAGATGACCTCGGGTCTCGTGACCGAGTGCTCAAGGATACGTATGCATTTCACAACAGAATCAAGGCTGATCTCTTCACACAGGTGATCAAGCCCGGTAGCACCCTCCTTGAGCTCGCAGTTGGGCGGGGCGGTGACATGCTGAAGTGGAGGGAAGCTAAGCCGAGCCGTGTGGTTGGCATGGACATTGCTGCGGGCAATTTGGAGTCGCCTGTTCAGGGTGCATGCGTTCGATACATCCGCCTGAAGGAACAGGGCCCCCTACCTCCTGCGCTCTTCGTAGTTGGAGACATGACACAGCCGCTGTATGAGCAGGACAACCGGTATGTCCGCATCCTTGCGGGACTGGAGCCGGCACCCACGCCGTATCTTCAGCAGTTCGCAGGACTCAAGATGTTCGATGCGGTGTCGTGTCAGATGGCCATGCATTATGCGTGCACATCCGAGGAGACGTTCAAGGTATTTACGAAGAACCTCGTAGATCATGGTAAGGGAGTGTTCTTTGGGACATGTATGGACGGTGCAGCCGTCTATGCGAGTCTCCTGGGCAAGAAGAGCACCCTCTTCCGTGCCGACGGTCAGGTGTTTGGGGAGATTGTGAAGTCTTACACAGACGGTGATACATGGCGTGAGGAGTTCGGTCAAATGATTTCGGTTAAACTTGAGAGCTTTGAGCGTCCCATGGACGAAGCGCTCGTTCCGTTCGGAAAGGTGACAGAAATGCTAGGGGAAGCCGGGTACGAGCTAGTCGGAACGAAGATGTTCTCCGATCATTATGATCAACAGAACTCGATTACGCTCACACAAGAACACCAAGCCTTCTCCTTCCTCCACCGTTCCTTTGTGTTCAAACGCGGTCCTCCCAAGTCCGCTCCCAAGCCCGCACCCGAGCCCGCCCCTGAGCCCGCTCCTGAGCCCGCCCCGGAATCAGTCCAGGCAGTAGAACTCCCCGTCGTCGCCGAGCCGCCCGAGCCGCCGAAGCCGAAGGCCGCACGAAAGAAGTTGATCAAAGCTGCGCCCACAGCACCAAACGAAGAGGCCGTAAAGCCCGTCCTGTTCTACGGAGCAGACGAAAGCAAGGGAGAGTTTAGGTTTATGAGCAATATGTTCGTTGCACCGTTCGAGATTGACGGTATGACGTTCCCCACTGTGGAGCATTACTTCCAGTGGTCAAAGGCAATGATGTTCGAGGGGAAGGATTCGGAACATGCACAGAAGATGATGAAGCCGCCCCGAAACAAGGAGTTTACGGAGGCAAAGTCGGTCAAGGCGCTGGGACGCAAGGTTAAGGACTTTAGTGCCGCAAAGTGGGACGATGTGAAGATTCCGATTATGAAAAAGGCGCTGCGGGCAAAGTTCGTCAATCCCAAGCATGGGCTTCTGGAGAAGCTAGTAGCCACAGAGAACCGCCCCATTGGTGAGGCGAATCCCCGTGATAAGTATTGGGGTATCGGCACGTCAGCCGATACCGCCGATGCGAAGAACGAGGCCAATTGGAAGGGGCAAAACATGTTAGGCAAGTTGCTGATGAAATTGCGTGAGGAGTTTACAGAGTCCAAGAAGGGAGAGGATAAGGCAGCAGTGCCCCGTGTGGATGTGTGAGATCCACTCCTCTCCTGTATGGTCTAGCGGTTAGGATAGGGCCCTTTCAAGGCCTTGGCCCGGGTTCGACTCCCGGTACGGGAATCCGGATGAGTAGCTCAGTGGTTAGAGCGTCTCCTTTACACGGAGAAGGTCTTGCGTTCAATCCGCAACTCGTTCACCAACGCTGATAGTTCAGTGGCAGAATGAGGGTCTTCCACACCCTTGACGCGGGTCCGATTCCCGCTCAGCGTATCTTGCCGCATTGGCTCAGTGGTAGAGCATCGGTCTTATGCACACTCATCGCATTAGCTCAGATGGTAGAGCATCGGCCTTTTATGCGTTGCATGTCAGCCGATAGTCGCGGGTTCAATCCCCGCATGCGGTATCTACACACAAGCAACACCAAGTATATAATGAAGTCCTTTTGGATTGCGTACCACGAAGTTGATGAAAAGGACGAGACAAAGTGGGTTGTCTACGACGGATACACCACATTCAAGGATGCATGGCACGATGTCATGACATACTACCAGTTCAAGGGCATGCTTCCGAACTATGCGTGGTTCATCTACGGGGTGCAAGAGGACAATACAAAGATAAAGCTAAACCACGATGGCACTCCCATCTAACGAGTATGTCCGAGTGGTTAAGGAGACAGGCTTAAGATCTGTTGGTTCACACCTCGTGGGTTCGAATCCCACTGCTCGTATTCTGCTTCCATCGTCTAGTGGTTAGGACACGAGTCTTTGACACTCGGAACCTCGGTTCGATTCCGAGTAGAAGCACGCACTCCATTTCATTACGCTTTTTCCCCTGCCGTTGTAGCTCAGTGGTAGAGCACCCGCTTTGTACACAGTTCGGAGGTCCTCCTTCGTCGTCCATGCGTCCCAATTAGCGGTAGGTCGGAGGTTCGGTTCCTCCCTGCGGCAAACCAAATTTATGCACTCAAAACGAATTCTGTTGCACGTCGGTAAACACCGTCTTACAACAAAATGCAGACCCGTTCCACTGTCTCCAAGCGCCCTGTTCCTGCCTCCCGTGTCGTCTACGAGCGTGATAATCACCGTTGGACGGTGTCTGAGGAGCGTGAGATGATTCGTCTTCGCCGGCACGAGAATCTGACGTTCGCTAACATTGCACACGGTCTCCGTCGCAGCCCGGAGGCGATCAAGTTCCGCTTCGCCAAGCTTGTCGACGAGCATGTTGGCGACGACGATGTTGCCGAGAAGGAGGTTCTCCGCTGGTTTAACCTCAACACTGAGTAAGCGGAATGCTAAGCATTAATTGGATTGCCAGTGCACTGATGGCAATGGTCGTCGTGAATCTGGTGTTCCAGGCTCAAGCAAATGCGCCTCAGGCTCCTGAAATCCACAGTTTCCCTCCTCCCATTTCCACAGGAAAGGAACGGTCTTTTTCATCTGGTCGGGATGCATCGATGTATACCCAACAGGTACGCAGACAGGCCGTGGTGAATGGGTATCATGGAAGCCCCAATTTGGTCTTGCGTGAGAGCAATCATACGTCTGGATTTACCAATGGTGTGGTTGAGATCTATTCACTTACGGCGGTCTGCCAGCGTGTATGTGCAGCGGTGGCAGCATGCAGCCCGATATTGGATGCAGGCCTGTCGACGGATGACTTCTGCCAGGTGCTTGACGGCAACGGTGGCACGGTTGCACTGGATGCTGGAACATCGCAAACTGTTGTATGTTAACAATGGCCGGCTGTGGCACGACGCCTGTCAAGTTTTTGCTACGGAGAGATACGCTGGCGACGTGGACTACGTCATCTGTTGTATTAGCGCTGGGCGAACCGAGCGTTGTTACGGAAACGGGTCAGATGAAGATTGGAGATGGTGTGAATACATGGAACAACCTCCCCTACGTGGGCAGCATGACGGGTCCTACCGGGTACACTGGAAACACCGGACCGACGGGTTCAACTGGTTCAACAGGTCCAACTGGGTTCACCGGACCAACAGGTGCAACTGGGCCAACTGGACCAATAGGTCCCACCGGTACAACGGGGACAACGGGCCCGACCGGTGTGGCATCGACCGTGACAGGACCAACAGGCACCACCGGACCAACGGGCGTAGCCTCCACCACGACTGGACCAACAGGCACCACCGGACCAACGGGTAACACCGGTTCGACGGGCAACACTGGCCCTGCGTTCAGTGGCACCCTGACGTCTACGTTGACCATTCAGCAGGCTGCAGAGATTGTCACCCAGCTTAACACGCCAGGTACATCGGTATCTATTAACTGGTTAACAGGTAGTGCGTACTACCTCACTGGGTTGACGGGCAACGTCGCACTCACCGTGACGAATGTTCCCACTACGCCACTTCAGAGCGTCACACTCATATTCTATATTCTACAGGGGACCACCGGATACTACATCAGCTCTATTACTGTGAACGGCACAACGTATACCATTCGCTTTCCAGGTGGAAGTGTACCTGTACCAACGGCATCGATTCGGGCGACGCAGACCTTTACGATTATCGTGACTCCGTTATTGGTGTATAGCGTGTTCACAAACTTTGCGTGAGGAGAACAATGCCACTTAGTGTGTTGGCAGGTCATACGTTAGGCCCCGCAGTGCGCGCATATACACATGAGTTTACGGCGCTCAGCGGTATGCCCGTCACCAATACAAACCGTATATCGTTCACCATAGGCGGAAATTTTACTACGGGCACAAGTGGTCTATTCAACATCACAATATTAGGTAGTCCTTCGACTATGACCATCTCTACTTTCGGAAACACGTCAATTACGTTATACACAGGTCAAAATGGGACAGGTACTCCACTCAATATCTCGGGTGCGTCCACATTTGTGCTTGCGATTGGCGTGTATCAGTCTATGTACGTAACCGCTTCTGCGAACGGTACGATCTTCTTTGCCCAGTTTTCGGGGATGAATATATCACTAGACTAGTCGTTCCCCCCGAACTTCTTGTAGTACTCCGCATACGACATGCTGGGGGGGGCAACATTCGAATTGACAATCGCCGGTGCAAACTTCTGGAACAGCCGCTGGCCCATGACAACCGACGCCTGCTCGTCCGTCATCTCGCCCTTCTCGATCTTCCGCTTCAAGCTCAGCATTTCAAAAAAGGTTGCATCCAGGCGATCCTCCGAATGCATCTGCCACAGCGAAGGAAAATTGAAATACAGCTTCTCATTCTCCACCTTGAGCTTCTCCAGGAACTCCTCCCGACGAAGATGTCTCCACTTCTTCTTCGAGTGGTCCATATTGCGAACCAATGCCTGGATCTGCGTTGCCGTCAACTCTTCCACGCTGATATGCTGCTCTCCCTCTGCAACTTCCTCCGGTGTCAACTCACGTGCGCGCTGCTGGTCTGCCATTATTGTGGGTACGCACAGAATCTATAAGTGGGAGTAACGCAGCAACTAGCCGATCACACTCCTCGGCCGTGGTCATGCCTGTTAGAATGATGTTCCCTGTACGGAACACCTTTGCAATCCACTTGACATCGGGGAAGTAGATCTTGACAGCAGGATACACTGCGGGTTCGTACTCGGTGCGCACACCTGCACGGCGCAGATCTGCGTAGAGAGTCTCTCGAGACAGGGTCGTGGCTGCCATTCGAGTCTTGTAATTCATCAGCACGACCCGGCGAACCTCCGTTGTCCACACATTGTCTGGGGCCGTATCGTCAGGAACACCCACTGCTTGGGGACAGGTTGAGAGGATATGAGCACGTAGCCTTGACATGACTGAGCGATCGTAGCGTTCGTCCAGCACGCCTGTAATGTGGAACACACCATTCTGGAAGATCTTCACGGTGATCTCCTTCTTTCTCAGCGTGCCGTTCCCATCGTCCAGACTGACAAGCGTGATGGAATTGTGCCCGAATCCGGTTGTTCGCTTCACGGGTGCCTTCTTGGCTCGCCGTTTGATCAAGTCTCGCTTCGAAGACCCACGTGCAGGAATTCCTTGCTTCTCAATCTTGATGATTGACTCCGTCAATGGGAGGGACTCCAGAAGGAGGTTGGTGTTCAAACGAACGTTCACGGTGTACAGCACCACCATCGTTGTCAGTGTTGGCGGATCCATTGACATCCTTGATGTAAATGGTATCGATTTCGTTTTTCCACGCCTGTGAAAAGGACATGGGCTCTCGGGTAATTACATGACATTGAAACGTGCGGATAACGGCTCTCAGCCGTGTTTCCTCTGCGGGGTCTAACATCCATCCTTCAAGATAGCCGAACCAGATAACGGCTGTCTTGTGGTGGGCGAGTATTCCCATTGCCGTATCCACCAGTGAACTCATCGGTTCACATGATAGATCAAAGCAATCTGTTGGTTTTGCCGTGTTATAGAGATACACTGTAAGCATTACGTAACTGTACGAGGATATATGTAAGTATTCTTCCAAGCGGGTCCGCCTGTGGTCGAGTTAATCAGACCCGCACTAAGGCCCGCACAAGCGCATGCCGATGCAAAATTGACCTTGCCTTCACGCCAATTGACCTTGCCACAAGTGACACAGCAGTTGGGCCCAATCGCCTGGCGAGCCGCCATGATAATGTCCTCCTTGCGGTAGTTGGGATCTGTCGTCGCAAGCAGTGTCGACAGCACAATTCTGTCCTGCAACTCGGGAAGCTGGTTGATGAATGTATTCGGAGCAACGCCGTTCTGGCTTGTCACCAGCGTCGGACCAAGGCAGTTTTCGCTTGTGATCTGCGATACACCCTTTGCATTGACAGGCTTTGCGTTCTTCGGGTTCCACATGACCGCCGTTGCATTCGCAGATGCATAGGAAATATACTGCGATGCATCCTTGACACGGTGACCCCGGGCAACTGTACTGCACGAAGGTCCACGTGTGCTGGGAGCATTGAGCGTCGACACAGTCGCAGTCGCAGGCAAAAAGGTTTCATAGACCGCAGATGCCGCCTGCTGGCGCTGGATCTCGATCATCTGCCCACACGTCATCTTGGGGCGTGTGTCGATATACTTTGTAGCACGCAGTTGCTGCCGGACAAGGAACTCGCTGCACGAGGACATACTTATCATTCACCAAGAACTAAACTCCAGGATGCGTCAACAAATGACGGCGGCAGCACTCCCGTGTGAGGCCAAGCTCATTCAAGGCTCGCCCCTCTGCGGTCAACTTGATGTCATTGGTGAGATACATTAGCTCTGAGTCGGCTGCTCGGCCCTCTGCACGGCGATACTCCTTGATAAGACGCAGAAACTCCTTCCACTTGCCGGCGATAGGGAGATTACACGTATAGCAACGGATCGGAATCGGGAAATCCATGGTGATGTTCTTCTTGTTTGTGAGAGACAGTTCGTTTTTCGCAGACTAGAACAATGAAGGTGAAGTCAAAGATCGTCTATTGGATTGCTGGGGCTGCGTTCGCACTTGCACTGTACCTGTTAATCAATCAGTCTACACCCACATTTACGGCTACGTATTCAAAGGATGTGGATCGTTTCGGTCCCAACTCGGTGGATATGCAGATGGCAATGGGTACACTCCACTCGGACCCGCCGTACACAATGGCCCCGAAACCGGCCCTGAAGCCCCTGCTGCTCTTTCCGCCGTCGCAAGACGACCTTGCGAAACTTTCAGGACCGGCGGCTAATGTCTAATAATGTACGCTTCGGCGCCGAGCTGGCTATTGGTTGCGTCTAGTCACTTTTTCTTCATTCCGATCACAGGGTATTACCTAACAGGTGAATACACGTGTTCTGCGCTCGTTACGGGTACATATCTTGCCTCCATCGCCTATCATGCTACGAAACCCAACTACCCGCTCCTCCTCTCGCTCGACGTTATCTTTGCTCAGATAGGACACTTGTGTGCGGTATATACCACACTGCAGTATTTGCCCTATTCGTTGCTCCCCTATTCTGCATTTCTTAGTTCGGCCGTCATCATCTACTATTACGGTAAAAATACACAGACCCTCGCATGGGATCCGGATAGCAGCGTATCAAGCGGTTGGCATGCTGTCATGCATGGACTGTTGGGAGTGTCGGCAGGAGTGTCGATTCTTCTATCGGGATCGGCTCGCAAGGCTCACCACGCCAACTCCAGCTCCTGAGCACTCCAGAACTCTGACGTTCCATTTGGCATCTGACGACGAAAGAGGAACGGCAACTTCCGCTGCTCAATCTCACGCTTGACGACATGGTCGAGGAAACGTGGATCACTTGTACGGAGTCCATCTAGACTCACAAGTGGCTTTGCGCCCTCGGCAATCTGCTGCTGCCTTGCAGCCATAAGGGCGACATACTCGTACTTGCGAAAGTACGGCGTGGTAATGCGGGGAACCTTCAGGGCCTCCACAACCTCGGGACGAAACACAGGCTTGACTTCGGGGTGATCGGTCGACATGAGGTCCTCTTGTCTAGGAACATACTCTTTCGTTTTCAATAAATGCCGATCATACGTGGCGCTGCGTCCGACTTTACGGTTTTCCAAAAGAACAATGCCCAAGCAAACACGCCTACCAACTGGAGGTACTCACGTGTGGGACAGCTTCCCACGTTTCCGTCGATCACGTCAACGCAGGTTTTGGCCTCGAAGGTTTCGTTGACTGCGTCGAGTAACACAGTTGCGTCATTCAACATTATGACACGTGGGAATGCCACGCAGTACCCCCAGGGACTCAACCCGGGAACATCAAAAAGTATGCCCGGTCCGAGATATTTCTTAGACTAAGACAATGCCTACACGCTCTGCTTCGGATTATCTCTCGTATGTCAAGGCGCAGGTCCTCACTCAGACCGCAGTTGCCGTACCCCAAGCTCGTAACGTTCTGCGATATGAGGGCGCCACCACCCGTCTCAATGCCGTAACACAGGTGTCTGACATGCGCTATGCGACGACGGGCCAGCTGGTCCCCGCACGAGTGTTCCCTCGCCAGGTCGTTCAGACCCGTTCGAATCCGAAGGCCCTCTCCCAGGTGGCGACTCTCAGCGGCGGCGGCGTCCTCGGCGGCGTAGTCAATCAACCTCCAACCCGCTTAGCGGGAACACAGGGCCTTATCGTGCTCCAGACAAACCTTATCCAGAACCCGAATGCGGCGGCTGGCAAGGGTGGCAGTTTCAACACCAACAATGCTGCAATCACGAGGGCCTAAGCTCGGGCACGTCGTTTCACTCCTTATGCTCGGGCATTCTGCTTCCACATGGCATCGCATGCCGCACACTGGTACATCCACACCACGTTTACCGAGTCCAGCTTTACACCTACAATGTCCGACTCCTTGCCTCGTGTTACACAGGTAGGATTCAGACAGACCATCGTCTTGAAACGGGGCAGCGTCGGGTCATACTTCAGATACGGATTGATCGAGTACTGCACGGATGTATCCTGCTGCAGGTCATGCTCATACACAATCGGATTCTCCTTTGTCGTCTCTTCCTCGTACGGACAAGACCGGCACTTCAGGTAAGCCTTGCCGTCACGCTCGTTGATGTCGTACAAGAAATTGGAGCACTTGGTACAGAACTTCATTTTGCTTACTTCTTGGTAATAAATCCATAATTCCTTTTGAACGTTCGAATCCAATTTGGTGCGTTCAAAAGGAATTAGCCGCCAGCGATTAATCGGGAGAGTAATTAACGATGTCGCTCCATCCTTCATCACCTCTCGCTAAGTTTCTTAGCTCCCGGGTAGAGGAGAGCGGAAGTGGGCGAGAGACTCATCAGCAGGGAACCGGCCACATCAACTACCGAGTTCTACCGGAGGATATGACCGAATTTCGGCATGTCTACTGCGAACACCTTAGCGGCGATATCCCGACCATGTTCGAGAAGATGTCACTCGGAGCTGCGCCCCTTCGTGTTGACCTTGACTTGAATTATGAGGGAGAGTGCGATGCTCCCCGTCACACCCGGGAGCAGACAAAGGCCTTTGTCTGTGCATACATGGCAGAGGTTGCAAAGTACCTCGTGGTCAAGGAGACTACGGACGTGTATGTGATGGAGAAGGCGTATCCGACATGGTATCCTGTCAAGAACCTCACGAAGTCCGGAATCCACATTGTTGTGCCAGACTTGATTGGGGATGCAAAGACAGAGCAGGCGGTCCGGAATGCACTCATTGGTAGGATGGAGTCGTTCTTCCCCGGTACTCACACTACAAAGGGTTGGCGAGAGGGCTATGACGATAAGCCGCTCACTCGTAAGTGTACCTGGTGGCCGATGCTCGGCTCGAAGAAGTGGAACACGGACGGTGGTGAGCCAACGCCGTATCGTGTGAAGTACATCGTCGAATGGGATCCGGAGGATGGATTGGCGGCTATCGACGATTCACGGGACAAGGGCATTACGTCGGATCTTGTTCTCAAGTTCTCCCTCCAGTCTCCGAATGCAGTTGGAAGCCCCACGACTGAGCTTGGGTCTCAGCTCCGTGCGGCGGCTGAGAAGGAGGCTACGGAACGTGCCCGCATCTCCGGTGGCGGCGCAGTACTGCCTCAGCGTGGCCGCCCCGCTCAGCGTGGAGAGCTCGGATCACGTGACTCCTCCCCGACTCGTGTGATCTACCAGCAGCCGCTGACAGAATCGCTTCGCAAGTACTATGGCGACCACGTGGATAACCTCGCCGAGAACAGGTACACGGAGTATACAGAGTGGGTAAATGTGGCCATCTGCCTGAAGAATATCCACCCCGATCTGAATGATGTCTGGCACTCCTTCAGTCAGAAGGCAAACGAGAAGTACAGCTACATGGAGACAGAGGCCAAGTGGATGTCACTTGGTTTCCGAAATGACGGCAGCAAGCTGGGTGTCGGTAGCCTTCGGTTCTGGTCTCGCAACGACAACATGTCCCGGTACCTTGAGATTGAGAAGAGCAACGTCGAGCATCTTATCAAGGAGTCCGTTGCAAGCCAGACGGAGCACGATGTTGCCCAGGTTGTCTATGCAAAGTATCGTGACGAGTTCAAGTGTGCCAAGTATGGTGCGAATGTTTGGTATCGCTTCCTCGGGCACGTGTGGCGAGAGACGGATCGGGGCATTGCCCTTCAGCTCCGCCTGTCAAGCGACGTGACGAAGGATTATCGGTATTACGTACTTGAGCAGGATCGATTGATGCAGATTATGGCAGAGTGCCCGCCGGGTAAGCACGATCCGAATGCCTGCGACATGTGCCAGGCAGAGAAGAAGAAGAAGTCGTATGCAGACATCATCAAGGCCCTGAAGAAGACCGGGTTCAAGAAGAGCGTCATGGACGAGTGCCGTGAGCTGTTTCTCGACGAGGAGTTTGCGAGCAAAGTGGATGAGAACAAGCGTCTGATTGCCTTCCGCAACGGAGTGTTGGACATGAACACATCTCCGCCCGTGTTCCGAGATGGAAAGCCGGAGGACTACATCTCCTTCTGCACGAACCTGGATTATGATCCGAAGAAGCCGTACTACACCTACGAGTGCTGGCCGCAGCTGAACAAGTTCCTCCACGACGTGCTTCCCGATACAGAGGTCAGGACATACTTCCTTGCATATCTTGCGAATGCCCTGTCGGGCGAGAACGATGCACAGAAGTTCCACATCCTGACGGGCGAGGGTTCGAACGGCAAGTCCATGTTGATGATTCTGATGTCCATGACGATGGGTGATTATGCATGCACGTGCCCGATCTCACTACTCACGCAGGGACGCAACAAGTCGGCGGCAGCTGCGCCTGAGATTATGCGTATCAAGGGCCGTCGCTTCGTGACCATGCAGGAGCCAGATGAGCAGGTTCCGCTTAACACGGGTCTGATGAAGGAGCTGGCGTCGTCCGAGAAGATCACGGCTCGTGATCTGTACTCGGGGTCGAAGCAGATGATCGACTTTGAGCTCCAGGCCCGTTTCAATCTGGCGTGTAACGAGAAGCCGAAGATCAATACCACAGATGGAGGCACATGGCGTCGTTTGGTTGTTGTTGGATTCCCGAACAAGTTCGTGTTTGCGCCGAAGCTCGCACACGAGAAGCTGATGGACGAGAGCATGAAGCAGAACTGCCTGAGCGAGACGTGGGCGACGGCGTTTCTGAGCTATCTGGTTCACCTGTTTACGGAGGGAAATGGTCTCCGCAAGCTCGCAGCTCCGGATAAGGTGATGGAGTACATTGCAGAGTACAAGGAGGACAGTGACGTGATCGCCAAGTTCATCCGTGAGAAGATCCATGTCCACATTCCTCTCGCCGAGGATGAGCAGAGCCCCGAGCCCACATCGTGGCCCAGTATTACGATGTCATTCGGTGAGTGGAAGCGAGCAAACGAGTTGATGGGGAAGGGTACGCCCGCCGACCTGAAGAAGCGGCTCGTTGCCACATATGGAGCCATGCCTAGGGGTGGCTGGACTTCCTTCCGGTGCGGCGACGCCTAGACTTGTGCTTCCGGTGAGGCGTCTTGTGACGGCGACGACGACCACCAGGCTGACCGGTCGTCTGGGCGGCGGGCGCCGGCCCACCTAACCATGTCGGCAGGTAGCTGCTTGCAGCTGTAGTCTTGCCCGACAACCAGCTCGACCATGTAGATGCGGGTTCAGCAGGTGCAGCAGTTGAGTCCATTGTTAGTACCTTAGTTTTTTAGTCTTCACCACGACCCTTCAGGCGACCAGCGCCGATGCGAGTCAGTACATAGGTGCGCAGAAGTCCGATGGTGAACACGACCAGTGCGAAGGACACGATCAGGTTGACGAGGTCGCCGATAACCTGTCCTACCTTGAGCTCGGCCGAGCCGACCTTGACCGAGAAGGCAGACACACCCTTACCGGCAGCGGCGGCCGGGGCCAGCAGCGGTACGAGGATGCCGTCGTTCAGCGACTTGAAGAACGCAGCGACGACACTCCCGAGGTAAAACGATGCAGTCAGAATGATGATGTCCTTTGTATCCAGCATTTATTGAGATGACTAGAATGTTTTTCATACGACGACATAATGAAGTTCCGTAGCGTCGGATTAGACCGACTGGCTGGTAAAGCCACGTCGATCCTTGCGTTCGACTGTGAGTTCTGGCACGTTGGGAACACGTTTCTTCCACGTGAGGTTGGTGGGTATTCCATAACTCGGTCTGGAGACGGATGGACTCGTTCTGCACCTTTCTTCGTTGTTCTGCCTCCTCCACCCAACCAACTGAACCGGGTCTCGTCCAGCTACTCGACGACGACGCCGGCAACGGCGGTTGCGCTGGATATTCTCGAGGAAACGGAACGATCGGCTCCGGAGCTTCTCGGTAAGAACGACAGTGTGGACGTATACTTTGCAGACCCCAATGTGAAGCCGTACCTGAAACCAGCTTCATGGTTAAACGGATTCATGAAAACAATGTCGCAATCTGTCGTCATTCTCAAAGGTGATACGGACTTGAAGGCCGTGCAGGCTGCGTGCAAATTCCACCGCATTCCGTTTCATGCTCCACTTCGAGTGGTGGATATTGCCAAGCACAACCCCGAGTTTAACAAGAGATGCGGTACGGCTAAATTGGAGGGAACATACACCTGTATCTCAAAGGAGTTGGATCCTGTGCTGAAAAAGGCATTTCCTGTCGGCAAGGCGCACAACCCCATATCTGATGCGGCAATGACTCTTCAGATCGCCGCATGGCTCTCTGAGAAAGATGTACGTTGAATACAATGGATACAAGATTTTTTGGACCCTCTGCATGGCAGTTGTTCCACTTGATTGCAGAGGGTTCCCCCGCCCCTGTCCCTACACTTTCACAGATGCCTCGCATTCTTCCCTGCAGGTTCTGCCGGGAGAGTACGTTGAACTTTGTAACCGACCACCCCTTAACCAAGGATACGGAGACAGGGCGCTGGCTGTATGAGATTCATCGCAAGGTAAACCACAAATTGACGACGCAGGCCAATACGGATCCGACAGTTATCCTCCCCGATCCGGATCCGACGTATGACGACGTGCATGCAAAGTATGCTGACCTCCTGAAAAACAAGCCCCACGCAGTGCCCGGACGTGACTTCCTCTTTTCGATTGCATACAATTACCCCGAGACCCCAGACTATGACGACATGAACGTGCAGAACATCTTTCTGAGGACGATGAAGAAGTCGTATCCATTCCCCGAGCTACGAAAGGTCTATGTGGCCTACGTGGACTCGCATCCGATCATGCTGGAGTCCCGTTCGGGGTACCTACACTGGATGTATGGGTTGCTGAAGCGCCTATCCTTGAAAACGAAATCGCCCATCCGCACTTTCAAGGGCTACTCACACCATGTGGCTTACTACAAGAGCGGATGTACCAAATCAACCTACCATGGAAAGACATGCAGACGACTCGACAGTGGCGGCTACACCAAACAACGTGATTATAAGCGTACTCGACGGATCGCAGTTGGAGGTTTACTCTCGTAAACAGGGAGTCGAAGAGACTAACCTGTGTATGAAAGTGTACATGCTGTGTTTCTTGTTCGTGACGTTTCTGGTTATGCGGTCTGCGTTTGTTTAAAACACGGACATGCGGCTCTTGCGGTGACGGCGAGTGTGGCGAGCCTTCTTGCCCGTCGACTTCGAAGACTTCGTGTACGTCTTCTTCGCCTCCATGATGACCTTCCGTATGCCATCGCCCTTCTTGTACGTGCCACGACGCTTCATCTCCGCCATCGTCGACTTCACTTTAGCGAGCCAAGGGTTCGTCATTTTTGTTTAACCGCGAGGAATAAAACCACGCTCACCCGATCCCGGACAGAGATTCCACTGACATCCATATGCATGAACGTCGTCCATGACCTTGAACCTAGAGAAGGCCTGATCGGGTGCGACGATTGCGATATGCGAATTTGTGAAGGATCGCAGCTCTTCGGGTTCACGTGGGTGGGCTGCCTGTTGGTACGATAACCGGCGCAGATGACTGTCGTTCCACGAGAGATTGACAAGCGGCTCGAGGTCTGTTCCACGTGCCTCGTTACCCGATACGATAATGATCTTGTTCGCAAGAGTGTCCAGCGACATATCCTCGACGCTTCCGGTTACATAATGCTTCCGAACCGTTGTGTTCAGATGGTAGGCAACTCGGTTCGCAGTGAAGCTCTTGTCCGTGTGAAGAACGATACTAAGAACGAAGGGGTCTTTGGACGGAAATGCATCATTGACAATGGCCACACAGCACGATTCAAACGACACATGTGCGATACCGTCATACCGAGGGTTGAGAGCCACAACGGGTTGGTCCTGTGCGTCTGAATAGACGTGGAGTTCAATCAGACGATACCCGCTTTTCAATGCAGTCGAAACGTCTTCAAACGTGCTACCCTGAACGTGGTAGTCCACGAGTGTATGTTCACGTGGTTCGGGGTGGGTTTCATCCGCTGTCGCCATCAGATACCCAGCCGCAGCGAGTGCTCCGGCGGCAAGGAGTGTTTCCATTGATCTACTCGGTCTTTTTTTTAGTGAAGAACACACCGGTCCGCTCCGCATTGACCTGCTCGTCGGGAATGCGAGACCCCATAGATAAGTCCATCAGGCATGCGTAGTGGAAATGCAAGCAGTACATTCCACACTCGGAATCCTTGAACTGGTGACGTGTTGTATTGTACGTGAGTCGCATAGGAGGGCCACCCCGTGCATCCCATTGATCCTTCCAACGAAGCATGAGCCGCTGGATCTCCTTCTCAGGTTTCCGGGCATATGAATCGAAGTATGTCATGCGGGGATACTGCAGCTCTGGGCGAATGTCGAGGAACGCTGCAATCCAGTGCTGACCCGGTCCGTCGTGGACATCCGTGTTGAATACGATACCGACACGCCGGTGGCCCTTCTTGTAGAGCATGTCCAGCTTCATCGAACAGAGCGTTGACACGATACACTTTGACATGTCCGACTTCAGATCAAAATCAATCGGAACACATCCGACAAAGTGGTAATCCTCGACAACCACCATAAATTCACGTTCAACTTTATCAATGTCATCCGAAGAGAGCCACTCAGACCCATTCGCATCCCAGGCGGCCGGTCGACGAGGGCGTTTCATCATGGATGTAATGATACACGTGGGGTCTCCCGTATTACACTTTGAATGAAGACGCTGTTTCAACTCAGTCCATACAGCGTCGGCATCTCCCTTTGGAATCGGAGGTTCTTTGCTATACATCTTGTTATGAACGATTCGTAGCCGTTCGATTTCCTTTGGATCAAAGAGGAACATGAACCCTTGCTTAAAACGGATACTTTCTATACTGACAGATCTGTAAAGCAAAATGGACACTCTCAAGGCAATTCTCTCCAGGTATATCCGTGTGAATAAGGACATCTCCCAGCTGAATGCGGATGTATCCGAGCTTCGTGACACCCGCCGCACAGTCGAGCTCGACCTGGCTGCATTGTATGCGCACACTGAACTGCCTGATCAGATTCTGCTGCGTGATTCAGAGATGACCTTCAATGTCAAGCGCCCAAACAAGTGGAAGAAGGGCTGGTCGCTGTCCAAGAAGGACCTGGAGATCTATCTCAAGGACATTCTGGGCGATCGTGGGTCTGAGGTGATGAAGGAGATTGTGCGCCGTCATGAGCCTAAGCTGGTGGCCGATGACTTTGGCTTCGAGCTAAAGTCAACCGGATCTTCGGGCTCATCGGATCCCGCTGAGTAAGCAACTATGCGTGGAGCCGGATTGCGGATGTAGACAATTTCAACCTGGCTGACCACACCTGGTAGACATATAGAACAGCATAGACAGGACGTAACGCCAATGGCGACCGCAGCGGCGACAAACATATCACCCATTATGCTTTTTGTTTCGTCTAGTCGAAAACCGCTTACGCCTGCGGGTCCGGCGATGACTTCCAACTATGCGACGTCTTGCACTATTCTGTCGTTGACCACGCTGACCTTTGGCGGCGGCAAGTTTATCTCTCTCTATTTTTGCTGCATTATGGAACGCAATGATTTCTTTTTTTTCTTCCTCTGTTGGTAGCGGGCTACCAATGATTCGTCGCATAAGTATACCACTGGTTTCATGAACCAGTTTTCGCTTTGGATCATTGTCAATAATCTTATACCCTTGTAACATGTGAGCCAATGCGACCTTGCGATCTCCATCAGTATCTACCCTCACGTTTGCAGTGAGAGCTGCGTGTATCGGTCTGTCTTCTCGTGACTCAAGGATGTGATCTTCGAACCCCTTGTTGATAGCCGAAAGGTATCCTTGTCTCCGTTCCACGCATACGAACATGTGTTGAATGACATCTCCGCGATCATAGTATAAAATCCCCCCGACGATTTTATCTCCATCGTATAGGCGCCCCCACATGAGGGGTATGGTTGAGTAAGGATTTTCAGATAATAATAGCTGCGTAATATCCATACCTTCTCCACAGAGCAGCTGGACTGCAGCTGCCTGTTCACTTCGGTCCTTGGCGGGTATAGTATTGAGGGGTGCAACCTCGTAGTGGATATCGCCCATTATACATTTTGGGTATTTATTTGTCTCGGCTGCTTGAGGGACTCTTCGATCTCCCGAAGGAGTGCATTGATGTCTTTCAGGTGTCTGGACGCTTCAAGGGTATTTTCACGGGGCATGAATCCATACTGGACTCGTGTCACCGCAACGGATAACTGCCTTTGCCGCTCAACCACTTGAAGTGCCAATGTAGACAGCTGTTTTCGCATCAATCGATATGTAAGGGACGCAGAAAATGTTTAAACCCCGTCATCCTCTCGGGATGTGAAGTACTCACGCATCTTTGTCTCGACCCCACGATCGACTAACTCAAAGACCCCATCCTTGTTTGGTTCTAAGATTGACCGGACATCCCGGACACCATCGAGAATGCGATGCCGATCTACGTACTTGCGGTTCTTGGCCGTGCCGTGCCACAGGTGATATACCGTTCCCGTCGAACATGCAAGCTTAGGGTGGGCCATGCGCAAATACTCGTCGTAGGACGGGATCAGTGCCTGGTGAACGTATCCCCGTGGGAACTTGATGTTCATCCACGCAGCAGTCGACATGGTGTCGCCACTTCCAGTGATGCCCTCCTTGTAGAACCCGATTTCTCTGAACCACTTTCGCTGGAACGCCCATGCGAATCCTGGATGATAGTTGTGATTGTACGGGTTAGTATGATTCATGTAGGCAACCGACAGACGGGTCTGGACCAGTTTTGTATACGTGCTGTCGAGCCAGACGCACGACGAAAAGGGTTGCACAACCTCGTACGTGCTCAGTAACCGTGAAACCTCGTCGTACCATCCAGGATGACCGAAAATGACATCTGCATCCATGAAGAGCAGCTTCGTAAATGTTCGAGGAACACGTTTCTCGAGAAGCGAACACAATGTCTCCTTGTGGAAGAGCACACTCTTGCTCCGCACGTGGAATGCATCATTGATCTCGGGTTCGTGATCGTCGAACACGAGCTCCATCGTATAGTATGGAATGGAAGAGAGCTTCAGTTTTTCAATCGTGTAAAAATAGTTCATCAGCATCTTCTTTGATCGTGCAGGGTTGAAGAAGACGAAACACACGGCCATGTCCTTGTGCGTCGGGATCTCGTAGCGACAAGCTGCGACATCCACGATACATGTTTCTAGGGGAGGCGCGGTCTCAGGGGAGCGCACTACGTTATATGCAAAGGAAGACTGACACTGACCCATTACTAGTAGGCAGCGTTTTCGATATTGGCTCGCTGCTCTGCGATCCGCTGGAGGTGCTTGGTCCGGCTCATCTCAGCCGCCTGCTTCGTTCGCTTCAGCTTACGCAGACGAGAGAGTTTGTACATGCGTTTGTTCTGTTTCTTGGTCTGAAACACTGACTTGATACCCTTCTTGATACCGAGGAAACCCCCACTACGACGAGTCTTCATTGTATGTGGTTGACAAAAACGAATTTACCGCAAGGGAGATGAATCAAACACATGTACTCTCCATACAATGCCTCCAATCGATTCTTTACCGAAGAGGATATCCACCGCATTCTTCGTCGCCATGGACTCCCTCATTATCGAGTTGGCAATCGCAAGGTCTTCCAGACAGCCATGGTTCACACCACCTATGTACGCAGGACTGACTATACTACTCCCGACGGAGAGCCGGCCGTTCTCGCCCCCTGTCCGTCCGGTGTCATGCCCCTCCAAGACGAAAGCTACGAGTGTCTGGAATTCGAAGGTGATGCGGTCCTCGGCGCCTGCATTGCGACGTATCTGCGAAAGAAGTACCCCGAGAAGAAGCAGGGATTCTTGACGGACGCCCGCAAGGAGCTCGTCAACAATGACCGTATCGGAGGGCTGTCGAAGGAGTTGGGGCTGAATCGATTCTACGTGATCTCACGCCACAATGAGGATTCGGCAGCGATTGCTGGCCGAAGCAACACCAAGAAGCTCGGCGACATCTTTGAGGCCTTTCTTGGAGCCTTGTGGACGGATTGCGGCAACCGATTCGCAGTGGTCTATGCCTTTGTGACCAGTGTTATGGAGACATACCTCGATGTGGATGAGATTGTCGCATCGACCACCAACTTCAAGGATATCTTTCAGAAGTACTGTCAGCGGGAGTTCAAGTGCACGCCAGAGTATGAGATGCGGTCCAACGACCCAAAGAAGAATGAGATTGTGGTAGCGGTGATGGTCGCTGGAAAGGTCTACGGAACTGGCGCTGGTACAACTCGCAAGAAGGCCGAGCAATTTGCGTGCCAAGAGGCACTCAGTAAAGTCGGGGTAGGTGTCGGCGGTGGGTGATCTTGCCACCACGATGTTTACCATCCGGACCTACGGTTGTCCACGCCTCTTTGCCGTACGTATCCGCATAGAGCGTCTTCTCGTCCGAGATCGCCTTATTCAGTGCGGGTTCGGGGTCGGGCTCACGTTGCAGCGACGTCGTGGATCTGAGGACTTTGTTGGTCTCTTCGGGTTCGACCCCACCACTAGCCGGAGCCGGAGCCGGAGCCGGAGCCGGAGCCCCCTTGTCACGAGCCTCGTTGGCGTTCTTCCAGTACGTGATCGCCTTTGCATCCTGCTCGGCATCTGTCATGGGAGTGAATTCTTGGCCTAGCAGTTTTGCGGCGGCTACGCAAAATTTGTTGACTACATCTTTGACCTTTTCACGTGTTGCCGTCGGATGTGGCGTTTTCACGCATTCCACGAGTGTCTTCGCAGCAGTGTCCGAGAGCGTAGCTACATTCTTATAGACGGCGCCGGCACTGGGCTTGCGCAGCCGGTCGCCCCAGTCCTCTGCACGAAGCCCGATCGCCTTCAACAGAGCCAGTAAATCCCATATCCGTGCAATCTGATGATACCGCGTCTCGAATACCGGGTCTTTGAAAAGGCTATCTAGGTATGTCTCCTCGTCTACTGCTGCTTTCAGCTGGGTTTGAAACTCTTCACGTGTCAATGATTGTTCCTTCCTCCCGATGCCATTCGGAACGAACGTCGGCTCAGCTTTGTAAAGCGATCCACACGAAGCCAGTGCGCCTGCTATATATTTCTTGTCGCCAATGCTCTTTCTTTCCAGTCTACGTCGAGTCTGTATCTTGCATACACCAGGCTCGTCCTCCTTCACGGCGGCCGAGTAGTCACCTGAATAACACGAATCGTTCAAACGCTCTTCGATCTTTTTTTCGCCATTCAGCGCAGCCATGAGGGGTGCGACATACCAATAGGGCTGGTATCGCCCGTAATTACCAGATTCGATGGCAATACCTGGTATGATGTTTCGGAGTATATTCGTGTTCCCCGCATATGGAAAGGATGGTGTGGATGTACCTACTTTTAGATCGTAGTCTCGAAACTTCATACGTCCGTAATCGTGTATTACGGGAGTGCCGTCTAACATGAGTGCCATGTTTCCATCGTGCAGATCATACTGTATCCAGAACCCATCGGTGCGAAGAAGCGGCTGTGTCAGGGTAAGAAGCGGGATGATTGCGAGATCGTCCTGCATATCACGAATATCTGTCTGCTGACGTCTCGTGATAAGACCGTACCACTTCCCCGAGTCTACTTTGGCCAATGCTTCAACACCGGGTCTCTTACTGGCGTACTTTCCAGGAAAATAGTCATGCTCGAGTGCTGCCTTGATATCCGGATCGGTTGCGGCGGCAATGAGGGTCTCATCGTTTACTACCATCTTCGGATGCGTTGTGTACACGCCATTTGAACCTGCAAATGTATTCAAGTGCATCTTTACGAACGGGTTCGTCTCCGACCATTCCTTGAGTCCCCGATGAAAGTCCATTTCGCCTCTTCGCAGAAGAATCATGCGGACGACGGGGTCGCCATACTTCGCCAGTGTGCCGAACCCCGGAGGAATCGAGAGCGTTTCTGGTATTGTGTTGCCCTTCTCGTCCTTAGTTATCAATGCAATCGGAAGACCCAACCACGGTTTATCAGCTGTGGGGTTCCGATCCCAGACCAGCACATCCGCTCCAGAATTTAGGTAGTCGCCGCCTTTCTGGTGGCGTTTCCGCCTGATTGTGCGACGAAGGCCACGTCGCCGCCTGGTTCCTCCTCCAGGTGCAAGAAGCTTCCGACACGCATCCTTCATGTCCTCGAGCTTCTTATCGTCCTGCGGGGCCTTCGGGGCCTTCTGAACCGCAAGCGGAACCGGAGGAGCTGCCGCAACGGGCGGGGTCGACTCGGGATTGTTGATGACTGGAGCCGGAAGAACACGAACCAGCACCTGTGCCTCGGCGGGAGGCATAGGCTTCTCGGCCACAACCGGGTGGATAATTGACTGGCCTCCGAACAGGTTGGGAATGAGCGTATTGATAAGACGGTCTGTCATAGGCTTCTTCCAATCGGCCCGGATGGTGTCAAATACGTCCTTCAGGAAGAGCTTGCTTGTTTGTTCGGTCACCACACCCGACGCAGCCGCAGGACCCAGTAGACCGAGTGTGTCCCATACGGACATCAGTGACTCGAAGGACGCAGGTTTGTTGAACACCTTCGCTTGAACCAACTGGTCGATGAGAGTAAACTGCAGCGTGTGCTGACTGAATGACTTCCAGTAGGTCTGGGACTGCGGCGGCGACAGTGCGTATTGGACAGTCCACTGCTTGAACGCCCTCAAGTTGGACGTTCCGCGCCCCCAGTCAAAGATCACGAGCTGGTCGCCTCGCCATCCCAGATTGCCAAAATGGGAATCACTGTGCGTAATCGTGTCCGCATTCAACCGAGCCATTGCCAGCATGACCCCCTTTAGCGACGACTTGATCAGATCATCCGGCTTGGACTTGGTACGTATAGTGTTCAAAAGCGTGTCGCCCTGCACCGGTGTGATAAAGTTGACAAACTGCCTTTCATCGCCTTGCAGAGCCCCGATTGTGCAGTCTGCTCGCTTGTCTTCGGGCTTGAAGTTTGGTATACATGCAGAATCAGCCAGATTGAAGAACTTTGTTATGGCGTGTCCATCTGCTTCTAGCTTCTTGAGTTTCTTGGAAACAGCCTTCTGGATCTCGAGTTCACGCTTGTCGCGGGTGATTCGAGATACAAACGCAGTTCCAGCCGGTGCCTTGCGCAGAGTGGTACGCCTACCGTTGCAGTCAACCTGTGGAATATAGACACATGTATCGGCTCCCTGTGTCTTGTAGGCACCGCCCTTCATTGTTCAGAAGCGACAAGAATATATCCTCGCAAAAGATAAACACAATGGGCGGTGGTCTTCTTCAGCTCGTCGCATATGGTGCTCAGGATGCATACATCACCGGAAATCCCCACATCACCTTCTGGAAGGTCATGTACAAGCGTCACACCAACTTTGCTATGGAGGCCATGCGTGTCAACTTCACTGGCTCGCCGACCTACGGACAGCGTTCGGTTGTCGTAGTGAACCGGAATGCTGACCTGATGTTCCGCACCTACCTTGAGGTGACGCTCCCCGATACCCGCTACTCGGCTCTTGGTACGACTGTTCTGGGAAGCACAGTGACTGGGAGCACCGTCCCCAGCACCTCGACTGCGGGCGTTCTCTGGACGGCTGGCGGTCGCCGTCGTCTCGGCTACCTGCTCATCCAGCAGGTGGAGATTGAGATCGGTGGTCAGGTCATGGACCGCCACTATGGCGAGTGGATGTACCTGTGGGAGTCGCTGACGTCGCCGTACGACCAGTCGGTGCGTCTCGATCAGATGCTTGGCTACAACGCCGAGGGTGCGGTCACGAGTCCGCAGGGCTGCGGTGGTCGCCCGACGGTGATGTACATTCCCCTGTCCTTCTGGTTCTGCCGCAATCCGGGTCTCGCCCTGCCGCTCATCGCCCTCCAGTACCACGAGGTGCGCCTGAACTTTATCTTCCGCCCTGCGACTGACCTGGTCCAGAACGCCTACGGCTACAACTCGTCTGGAGTTGCCCAGACATGGCCGGGCGGTGTACCGACGGCAGCCCAGCTTCTCCCCCGTTTCAAGGATGCGGCGGTGTATGTGGATTACATCTACCTCGATACGGACGAGCGTCGCCGCTTTGCCCAGCAGACGCACGAGTACCTCATCGATCAGCTTCAGTATGGTCTCCAGCAGTCGGTCACGTCGCAGACAGTGCGCCTGGACCTCACGCTCAACCACCCGGTGAAGGAGCTGGTGTGGGTCTTCCAGGATGCCCGCAAGCTCGACTGCTCGCTCCCCGCCACGACCACGGGTGCGGCGCTCCCCTACACGCAGCCGTTCTCCTACGACGACATTGCCGACCGCTGCCGTCTCCAGCTCAACGGTCAGGACCGCTTCGACGAGCGCTATGGCGACTACTTCTGGAAGGTGCAGCCCTATCAGCACCACTCGGGTGGCGGCTTCGAGCAGCACGCCCAGGTGCAGCTGCCGCTGACGGGCAGTGTTCTGGGTAGCATGTACATGACCTTCACATTGACTGGCACCGCTACAGGATTCCCGATCAAGAACGTTGCTACTGCTCAGGATGGTACACTTGTGCTCACAGGTGGTGCAACCTATGCCCAGTACCAGTCGGCAGGATATCCTCTTCTGACCATTGTATCCGCAACCGATCTGACGACGGCTGCGCAGAACGTAGCTGCCAACGCGCCGGGTCTGTTAGTGGGCAGCTATGCACTCACGCTTGTTAAGGATCCGAGTGGAGCAGGCGCAGCTAGCGCTTGCACCATAACCAAGATTGGAACGGGTGCGGCAGTGCCTGCAACCGGTGCAACTGGAGTAGCAGATGTTATCCAGATCACCGCAATGTACGACCCCAATCAGGGCACGACCGACCCAATCAGTGGTATCACGGGCGTCCCGAGTTTCACCACGACCAACTATGCCCAGGCCGGCTACCAGCAGACGAACCAGACCTACCCGCAGTCGGTGAACCCGATCAATGTGTACTCGTTCGCCCTCGCACCCGAGGAGCACCAGCCGAGCGGTTCGTGTAACTTCTCCCGCATTGACACCACGACTCTGGTGTTCGACAGCATCACAGGTGATTCGACGGGTGCGAAGTCAGCTGGAGCGTTCCCGTCCAAGGCGTACCCCTACCTGTTCCGCATGTACGCTGTGAACTACAATATCTTCCGCGTTATGAGTGGCATGGGTGGACTGGCGTACTCCAACTAAAGATCAGCCTTCGTGATCCGGGTATTCGCAGAACACTCTCCAAGTCCGATCGTCTGCTGCATCATAATAGGCGCAGGTTGACCGGGTCCAGGACATTTGACGTGTTCGTGACCCAGAATGTGACCCATTTCATGCGAGACCACATACTGACGATACCCTTCTAACGTCTGCTTACTTTGGGCCGACCCGTGAACCCATCGCATGGCATTCAGGTACATGTTCTTACCCCCCATCTCTGCACACGACAGATTGTCGGGAAGCCCGCACGTCTTTGTGATCGTTGCGGGTGAAGATAGCCGAATCGTCACGTCCGGCTTCTGTTTGACAAGCTCAAAATGGTAACCATGCGCCTCCCATCCATCTGGATCAGCCAAATAAATCTGGAGCAACTCAACAAACTCCTCCTGCGGATACCGGACATCCGGATCCACACGAGCGACGTAGCGTATCGTCTTTCCCATTGCTTCTAGGAAACGAAAAGTATGGAGATACGGATAGACCGAGCAAATGCCGAAGTGTGATCACTGTAAAAAACGCACTCATCTTGTCTTCACCTGCCAGTGCCCCGGTGATTTCTGTGTTAAGTGCCGAACTCCGGAGGTTCATGAGTGCAAAGATTACGTAGCTGCAAAAGTTGTATTGGTGAAAGTTGTCGCTGAGAAGGTTACACCAGTCTGAGGTGCTTCATGAATGTGTTGGCAATGTTCCGGGCCTCAGTCTTGGTCATGTGCTTCCAGTCCATAACGGACATGACAATGCCACCATCCCGCAGAATCACCTCGAGAACCACCTCCTTGCCATTGACGCTGGTCTCCTCAAAGGTCACGAGCCACCGCTCCTCATTCTCTGGCGTCTTGTCGCCCACACGGCAGTTGCCCACGAGGTCGGAGAAGGCATAGAGCGTATCGGAGATGGCGTTATCGAAGTTCATTTTGAATGCCTTCCGTTAGGGTTGGCGGCCCCGGATCCGTTTTGAAAACGGATTCCGTTAGCCAGAGAGAAGGGAGAGCATCAAAATGGACACCGCTCTTCTCGTTCGCGACGTCAATCACGTTCTCTACAGCATCATGCCGTATGATATGGTCCCTTCTGCACTCGCCGCTTTCCATGCATCCTACCGCCATCTTCCCACCGGGTGGGAGACCCAGTTCGTCACTCTGACACACCTGTTTGACACACTCGACCTCTTCACACGGGGAAATTCCCAGAGAGTGTCCATCTTTGACCGTCTCTCAGGCTGTCTCGCAGGAATGAGGGTCACGGATTTCGAGGTTCTTGACCATCAATCTCGAGCCGTCCTGGCCAGAGTGTAGGTCAGCGGATAAATTAAGTCTGAAAACGAATTTTTCACCTCTAAATCCAGATCCAGAGTGGGGCCAGCACACACTGACTCTACAAGCTTCCAAGCCTCCAACACCCACCCACACACATCCTCTCCAACTTCAACAATGGCTGCTCACCTCTGCAACTTCATCAAGCGGGGCGACCTTCGCCCCTGCGAGGTTATCGTTCCGCCCCCGGGCGTTGACGGAATCCGCCCCTGCTGTGGCATGCATGCCCCCATCAAGGCCCGCCTCCCCCCGCTTCCCGCCGGGTGTTGCGAGCATATCATTGCCGGCCCGCCCGAGCACTGGTGCCCCCGCCTCGTGGTTCCTGGCGACCGCCTCTGTCCCACGCACGTGGCACGGCGGGAGCGCGAGGACCGGCTGCGGGTGGCCAGGTTTGCGGCGGAGCGGGAGGCACGCCGGGCACACATTGCCCTGGACGTGGAGATGGCGGGACTCCGCATCCCGCCCGTGCATATGCCGCGTGCACCGCCTGATGCGGCCCCTGCCGCCGGCCGCATCCGCGTGGCCAACCTGGACGGAGCCGAGATCTACCGGCTCGCCAACGACCGGCAGAACGTTCACACCGGCCACGTGGTCAAACAGACCAACGCAGGCGAGGAGAAGCTTCTGGCCGTGCGGACGGACGGGAAGCCAGTTGGCCTCCGCATCCTGCGGAACTTCGTCAACCGAGGCGGGTCCATACAGGGCTTCCTCCGGGTTGCGAATGACGTCGAACACTGGTATTCGACGGAGACGTGCCGCCGCATGGGCGACCGCCTGTACGGCCGGCTTCTCGAGGGCCTGTGGACTCTGATTGAGCAACAGCCGGAGGCACAGCGTGCGGAGCTGAAGACTCGGCTTTGGCAGGAGGCGACCGAGTCCGTTGGCATGTGTTGCGAGGGACACATCGCTCGCCTGGTCAATGTGATGTCCGGCTTCGACGAGGCGTTCCGGCCGCGGGTGTCTATCGGGGAGGCCATCCAGGCCAAGATGGCCGAGATTGCGGGCAAGGCGGACCTTTCCGCGGTACAGAAGGTCGATGTGGCCCGGGTGTTCCTAACGACGCTGGCCCTCACGGCTGAGGAACAGGCTCCCTGGTTGGAGGCTCTCGACTAAACAAACCCCCAAACAAAAAGTTCAACAAACCAGAATGACAAATGAGGCGGAGGACAATTCGAAGGGCAACGATGGCGAGTAAGGCTAATCTCCCCCCAAGAACCCCGAGCTGTAGCGCGC
>Ga0209188_1000057_pt1 | contig 129563 bp, 151 predicted proteins | sample C_130625_EF_Meta_FD_187307 | JGI IMG/M metagenome (GOLD analysis project Ga0209188, IMG submission 187307) | Freshwater microbial communities from Lake Croche, Canada to study carbon cycling - C_130625_EF_MetaG (SPAdes) (version 2) | ecosystem: Environmental > Aquatic > Freshwater > Lake... | reverse complement strand
CTTTAGAGATTTACGGTAGCGAATCGCATGGCTCAAGGCAGCAGCCGCCTACACCTTCGGTAACTAGTACCGGTCCTAAGGGTGTTCTTTAGATAAAGAGAAATACACCTTGTGCTGATAGCAATAAGCCTAAACCAGCAACAAAGAAACTTCCCCAGAACATTGCCATACTAACTGCAAGAATACTTGCTGATAACACAACAATGCTTAATTGATACATTGTACTAGCATAGCCAATCCATGGGCTACGCTTTTTGGCTTCGTCACGCTCAGCTTCTAAGGCACGGGCTTTTTCAAATAGTTCCTTCTTGCCTTCACCTGTCTTTGGATCGCTTTCATAACGGTCAATTTTGGCCTGTAGTTTGGCCATTTTTTCTGTGTCTTTGCGATAGGTAGCATCGTCAAGGCTTTGCTCAGCTAGCGTTTGTTTGATACTTTTGGCTTGATAAAATGCCCAGACATTGTTTGAAGCAATTGTGTTGTTTAAAGTTTTGCTACTTAGAGTACCACCGTACCAGCTGTTGACAGCAAGTAATAGTGCAAATACACTAATTACCATACCTGCTTTGTCTTTTAATTTTGCTTCACGTTCGCTACGTGATCCAACTGGTGGTTTTGGTGCGTTGGGATCTTTTGGTTGTTTGTTAATTAAATTTAATACTGAGTCGACTAATGCCATCGATTCGCTCCCGGTGTTTAATGTACTAGTATTTAGTTTTTTCTAGCCAAAATTGTTGCGGTGCTAAATATATGACAGTATAATACATACTCAACAACTAAGGAGTCAGCTATGACAAAAGGTCGCGTAAAATCAATCAAAGCACGAGCAATGCGAGCTACTCGCAAAAAGCGTTAATTTTTAAAGAATTGTTGTAATCCCTTCAAAGTGAAGGCATTCTGGACGCGGGTTCGACTCCCGCCTCGTCCACCTAAGTGTATTGGATTAGTATTCTTAGTTGGGCGAGCCATGGTTTCGACAGGGTGAGATAATAGAGACGGCAACACAGTAGGCGATGACTGTAAATCAAGCAAAAATCGTAAATGCAAACGCAAATACATTCGAGTTTGTGCAAGTAGACTTCGACATTTCAGCAATGAATGACGAAGAATTTGCAATCGCTGCCTAAGAAACAGCCCTCGTGAGGTAGCTATACCTTATCACCCAAAATAGTAGAAACCCGTTTCGGCGGGTTTCTTTTTGAGCTAAATAAATCTTGACTAGTCTTGTTTAGGCATATATACTAGTTCAATGACGCAACATTTTGTCATTTAAAAAAGGAAGAAAAACATGAAGAAACTATTAGCAGGCTTAGTAGCCTTGACACTTAGCGGAATGGTATTTGCCGGATCAGTTACAATCGAAGGTGCTCAATTAGACACTAAAAACGGTGGCAACGATCAAAAAAATACTAACTTCACATTAAGTGAGTCAATCAACAGTACATTCAGTGTTCACACACAACTATCGTCTACACAAACTGATAACACAAATGCAGTTAGTACACGTTTAGAAGCTGGTGGTACTGCAACTGTTCCGTTGTATGGCCCAGTTCTTGGTTATACTAAAGTAGCAGTAGGCGAAAAGTATAGCACTAGCGGTCAATTCACATACTATTCAGTAGAGCCAGGAATCAAAGCTCCTATTGGTAGTACAGGTCTTACTGCTCAGTTGGGATATCGCTATCGCACAGCAATGCACAACGCAAATGTAAACAATGACACAACTCAAACAGTTCGTGTTGGTGTTGCATACGCAATCAACAAAGAGAATGCAGTTGGTTTCCGTTTCGACAAGATCACAGGTGATTCACGTCAAGATGGTTACAATGTGTTTTATACACGTTCATTCTAATTCCTGATTTTTGGAATTATAAAAAAGGACCTTCAGGTCCTTTTTTAGTTATATAGTGTATGCCCTCAATTCATTTATCAGGCGACACCAATATAACATTTGTTCATGTGCCTAAATCAGCAGGATCCAGCATCGGTGAATGGCTTAAAGCACACCGAGGTACACGTCATTCATCAGAATGGTACGAACATCCTAAGTTGCAAGTGATGACTACTAACCCTACATGGTCATTTGCGGTTGTTAGAAATCCGTGGGATAGGTCAGTTAGTTTTTATCATTTTTTAAAAAATATACATGAAATGTATCAAAACAAAGATCCGTATCCACTATTTGACAGTTGGATAACAAACTTAGAAAATTTTAAACTAACGCCCACTTGGTGGTTTACACCTGCTACTCCACAAGTTGAATGGACTCACGACGTATCTTTGATTTTGAAATATGAAAATTTATCAACTGAATTTAAACAAATACAAGACATGTTCGAAACAACAGACCCATTGCCAAATTTAATGGTTACTCAACACTATCATTACAAAGACTATTACACTGACACTAGTAAAAGTATAATAGCAAACTTATTCCAAAAAGACATTGAACAATTTGGCTACAGTTATTGATTTTTTCTATAAGCATTATTAAAATAATTATTGGAAAAAACTATTGACCTTAAGTTCTAATAGACTATATAATAGTACAAACACACAAGGAGACACTATGTCAATTACATTGAAAAATTTGGAGTCGGCACTTGCTGGCGAGTCTATGGCTCACATCAAGTATCGTTACTTCGCACGGATTGCTCGCGAAGAGGGCTTCGAGGATGTTGCAAAACATTTCGAACACACAGCAGATCAGGAAATCAAACACGCCTGGGGACACTTGGAATTGCTAATCGGCAACCCAACAACTAAAGAATGTTTAGAAAAAGCCATCGAAGGTGAAACTTACGAGTTCACTACAATGTATCCTACATTCAAAGAACAAGCCGCGCAAGAAGGACATACAGCAGTTCAAGAGTTCCAAGAACAAATCGACGAATCAGTTGAACATGCTGAACAGTTCAAGGCAGTATTAGCTAAAGCAGAAAAGCGTTTTGCCGCACTACAAAAAGTAGAGCAACGCCATGCAGATGCTTACAAGAAAGTTTTGGAGGCACTATAATGGATCAAGTATATATTTGCGTAGTCTGCGGACACGAACACGATGAAGCTACAGAAGGTAAATGGGAAGATTTGCCCGCCGATTTTACTTGTCCAGAATGCGGTGTAGGCAAAGACGAATACGAAATAATCTAAGGTCTATCTAAAGATAGTAAATATAGGGAACATCACGTTCCCTATTTTTATGACAGATACCTCAGTAAGAAGTCTAGCCAAAGCAGTCAGCTGGCGGGTAACCGGCACAGTTGATACATTTCTTATCAGCTGGCTAATCACTGGACAAGTATTACTGGCCAGTGGCATTGCCTTTACTGAGATAATGACTAAGATATTTTTATTTTGGATGCATGAAAGAGTTTGGAACAAAATTACTTGGGGTAAACAATGACAAAACGAATATTAGTAATGGGCTTGCCTGGCGCAGGCAAAACTTATCTAGCACAGCATATTGTAAATCATTTGCAAGCTGAAAAGAAACGTGTGGGATGGCTTAATGCCGATGATGTGCGTAAAAGGTATAACGACTGGGATTTTAGCGAATCTGGTCGTATTCGTCAAAGTCTGCGTATGCGAGAACTAGCTGACAGCATGACTGATATGGATTATGTTATCTGTGACTTTGTTGCGCCATTGGCAGAAATGCGCCACAACTTCAAAGCAGATTGGACTATTTGGGTAGACACAATCCGTGAAGGACGTTATGCGGATACTAACGCTATGTTTGTCGAACCAGCAGAATACGATTTTAGAATCACTGAACAAAACTCAGAAAAGTGGGGCGAGTTTGTTGCCGCACATATCATTGACAATCGTAGACGTCCGACGTTTGACTGGCAAAAGGAAACAGTGCAGATGCTGGGTCGTTGGCAGCCATGGCATGATGGCCACAGAGCATTGTTTGATCGTGCCATTGCTAAGACTGGTCAAGTGTGTATCATGATCCGCGATTGTCAAGGCTGGCAAGGAAGCAATCCGTTTGAAATTGAAAAAGTTAAGAAATTTATTCAAAGAGATCTTGACATGTTGTATCAAGGGCAGTATACTATACAGATAGTGCCTAACATTGTAAACATAACATATGGTCGAGATGTTGGCTACCGAATTGAACAAGAAACTTTTGACAGCAGTATCACCGACATCAGTGCTACAAAAATCAGAAAAGATCTTGGGATGTCGTAAAAATACAACATTTCAATCAAGTAGTTGACAAAGAGACTAAATAAACATACAATAAAGACATGTTGTTAGTGCTCCAGAAAAATTTTCAAAATATTTTTTAAAAAGTGTTGACAACATGGTAGCAAGGTGCTACAATAGAGACTAGTTAGCAAAGATGCTAGCTAATTTTAAAGAAGAGATAAACGAGAAACAAAATGCAATCAAATTTTAGACATCAGCTGTTTAATACAATGCCCAAGCAGGCAGGCATTATAGCCTGTTCTTGGTCATCGATTAATGGCGGAAGTTTATCATATGATCGTACACCAGAGAATCACAGGGTCCGGGAGGACATTTTGTAAACACAGTTTACATTCAAACTCCAAGGACCCTAGGATTAAAAACCCTGGGGTTTTTTGTTTTTAGACTTTCGAAAAAGTGTGTATAGGAAACGAGATCCTAGCCTGCACTCTAAACATGGGCGAATGGGCGGCCTACGGGATGAAACTCCTCTTCTGGATCGAAAAATCGTAGCGTATTAAAGCATTCTCAGGCCGTAAGGCAAGTGGGTTCATCCATGTAGAGTGCTTTAATACACACTCTCCACCTCCGCCTGCACAGCGGTTGACAGCATAGCGGGAGAGTGTTATAATTAAGACATGGAGAAACGGCGCAGTGGGAGAGGCGCGGCAGACTGTAAATCTGTTCCTTCGGGTGAGTAGGTTCGAATCTTACTTTCTCCACCAAGTTTTAGGCTTCATAGTATAATGGTTAGTACGGTGGCTTGTCACGCCATTAATAGGGGTTCGATTCCCCTTGGAGCCGCCAAGTTAGTATGCACGGTTCGTCTATCGGTTTAGGACACTGGCCTTTCACGTCAGTAAGACGGGTTCGATTCCCGTACCGTGTACCAGGTTATCGCGGGATAGAGAAATAGTATCTCGGTAGTCTCATAAGCTACAGTTCCTAGTGCGATTCTAGGTCCCGCAACCAAATTGTTCCCTGATAGCTCAGTCGGTAGAGCGACGGACTGTTAATCCGCAGGTCGGTGGTTCGAACCCACCTCGGGGAGCCAAAGAACGTTCCAGCGTCACTGGATAGTCTGACCCAGACGATGAGAAGTAGTGTGACAACTACGGGTGGTTCTGAAACGTAAAAGTTTCACACAGAGGCCATGATAGAACATGGATGTATGTGCGGTCCAACCTAACCGGCGTTAGCAACACGAGAGCGGTCCCTGTCGGGAAGCGGGTGGAAGGTGTAAGTGATGAATAGACTAGTTGGGGCAACTTGACGAAATTTCTGATACACTATAATTACCGCCGGGGGACGTCAGAGCATTTTGGGGGATTAGCTCAGTTGGGAGAGCGGTTGCTTTGCAAGCAATAGGTCGCAGGTTCGATCCCTGTATCCTCCACCAAACAGCCAATTAGCTCAGTGGTAGAGCATCGTCTTGATAAGGCGAGGGTCGATGGATCGTTCCCATCATTGGCTACCAAATACACTCCGGTAGTTTAGTGGCTAGAACGTTGCCCTTTCAAGGCGAAGAAGCGAGATCGATACTCGTTCGGAGTACCAAATTTTTAAAAGGAGATCTGTCATGAATAGTGACAAGAGTGGCAAGATGATCGCGGGTATAGCTCAGTGGTAGAGCAGTAGACTTTTAATCTATTGGTCGTGGGTTCGAATCCCTCTGCCCGCACCATATAAAAACATATTCGATGTAGACATAGTTTACATAAGGCAAGACCACCGTCTGCTGATGAAAACGGTCCGAGTGTGTTTCTATATGGTAATATAGCATAGTGGCTAATGCAACTGCTTCATACGCAGTCTATCGCTGGTTCGAGTCCAGCTATTACCACCAATACCCTCTTCGCCAAGTTGGTAAGGCATCGGATTTTGATTCCGACACGCGGTGGTTCGAGTCCATCAGGGGGTGCCAAATTTATCGCTATCGTATAATGGATAATACACTAGTTTGCGGAACTGGTAATTGAGGTTCGATTCCTTGTGGCGGTACCAGAACTGCAAAATAAATAGTTGCATGACTATAAACTTAACTCAATTAATTTTTCATAAAAAAAATGCGTTCAGCAAAGAGGAATGTCAATTTTTAATTGAAGAATACGCTAAATTAGAAAATAATGATACTTTGGAAAATTGCCCAGATGCAAATACCGGTGTCAACACACAGAGCACATTTAAAAGAGGCGAATTAGTATACGGTACCGAAGCGTGGAATTTGGTTTTCAAAGCCAATGAAACTCTTATCAATGAGTACATGGACTATTTGGACACATTTAAAATGTTCCATGTGTTTGCTAGACGCAGTATGGTGTTCAGTCACATGTATCGACTGTTAAAATATGAACCTGGCGCCAAAATACATCCACACACGGATCATGGTCCTCATGTGTACGGCAGTGCTACATTTAATTTGAATGATGATTATACTGGCGGAGATTTTGTATTTTGGAACGGCGAACATCGTGTTAAACTATCTGCCGGCGAAGGAATGATTTGGCCAGCAGATTATTTTTGGGTGCATGGAGTAGACCCAGTCGAAACTGGTGTGCGATACAGTACAAACAGTTTCTTATTAAATATTCCCCAGCCTTTAATCGAAGGTCTTGAAGATATAATGAAACAAGAGTTTCAAAATCCTGCATATCAAAACTATGTCAGGTCACGTCAATATCAAATCAAACAGTTTTAATCTACGGTGTCCTTAGTGTAGTGGCCTGCACCCTGCTCTGTGAAAGCGGTAGTACCGGATCGATACCGGTAGGATACCCCAATTTTTTTTGCCAGCGAGACTTGGAAGTCAGAGAGGTCTTATACACCTTTTAGCGCCAGATTAGCGTTCTTGAGAGGGTTCGATCCCCTCCGCTGGTACCAATGCACCTTTAGCTGATGTGGTCATAGCGGCGGTCTGAAGAGCCGTTGAAGTTGGTTCGATTCCAACAGGGTGTACCAAGACAGACCCCCGCTTTGTCAGGTTGTGCGGAGAACAATCTGACACTTTATAAATAAAGTTATTAATAGAAAGCACAAGGCATACACGCATTTGGAAACAACAAGTATTTGTAACTCGGAAAGTTGCGGAGAAAGGACAGTTATAAACTGTATGCAAGCCGGCAGTGATAAGAATCAGGATTTACAGTCTGGGAGATTCTAAGCGCGGCAAAGGTGCCCCATGTTTGCTAGACAAATAGAGCAGGACTGTAAGACCTGGGTAGCCATGTTTTCTTTGACGAGGACCAAAACTTTTAGTGCTTTCTATTAATATCTTTATGCGGGATTAGTTTAATGGTCAAACGAAACCTTGCCAAGGTTTAGTCAGGAGTTCGATTCTCCTATCCCGCTCCACTTATTTGGATATTATATGACTTATAAAGTAACTAAGCATTTTGGAAATAACGGTCCTACTATGTATAGTAGCACAATTGATAAAGATTTTTTGTTATTTTTAAAAAATATAGCAGAAGAAACTAGACAACATAACGAAAATGTTGGAGCAAACTTATGGGCAGATAATACATCCGCACTAAAAAATCATTTGAAAGTTGGATTTACTAACGAACAAATTAGCATATTCACTAATTGTATAGGATCACATATTCTAAATTATATTAATACTGCGGAACAAAGTGAATATACCAGTGTTAATTTTTATATGCCAGTGGCTTGGATAAATTTTCAAACAGAAAACGAATATATAGATTTTCACGCACACGGTGGCGAAATGAGTGCTGTGATTTACATAGACATTCCTGAAGAAATTTTTGAAGATAATCTTGCAGGTCATATTGAATTTGCTCACGATGATCAAAAATATGCTATTAAACCTAATAGCGGAGACATACTATTGTTTCCAGCAGATTTAAATCATTCAGTACATCCGTTTCATTCAAGCGTTGAACGTATTAGTATGAGTTTTAATCTAGGTAATTTTGAATTGAAATAATTGCCCTGGTGGCGAAATTGGTAGACGCACTTCTCTCAAAAGGAAGAAGGAAAAACCTAGTTGTGAGTTCGAATCTCATCCAGGGCACCACTTGACACATGCTAGTAAATAACATATAATAGATTATCTGGCTATAGTACAATGGATAGTACATAGAGCTTCTACCTCTAGAATGTGGGTTCGATTCCTGCTAGCCGGGCCACTTAAATAAGATATATAGTTGATGAATGATCACCCTATTATTTTTATATGCTATCCGTTAGGTGCAGGCGGAACTTTTCTAGCCAGTATGATACAGAAAGCTCTAACACCTGAAGTCAATCTTATTGTAGACAGTAAAGGTTCGGGACACGGCAACACTTATATTAGTCATATACAAGGTGTATACAAAGACCATTTGTTTAGTGATATCGGCAGAGCTATTGTAGATGATACACACTATGAAACGTGGACCACTGCGCAACGAATAGAGCACTTACAAAATTTTATAATACCCTTTTATAGGCCAACAGTAATATCATTACATTGTGCTAATCTTGACATATTCATAGAAGCGTTTCCTACTGCAAAATTTATTTGTATAGACACTACTAGTGATCAAATAAAGCGATGCAGATTTAATGTTCTACACAAATCAATCAGTGGTAATGTTAGTTTGCTGACAGGCTTAGTAGAAAAATACAAGCAGGATTACAATGAATGTGTCAATCGAATACAACATCTAAATTTAGAAAATCTTGAATTCTTTAAATGGCTCGACGAAGAAATCTTATTTGTTTCTGCCAAAAAGAAATATGTATTAGATAATGTACTGCACATATCATACGCTGATTATTTAGACGGCGATGAAAATGCATTCTTACAGCCCATATTTGAATTTTGTAATTTAGATGCAAGTCAATATAACGAATTAGTAGACGGGCTAATGTGGTATAGATTAAGTCAGCCAAGGATGCCCAATGAGTAAAATTAAAGAATACCAAGTCACGGGACAATACTTTGAAGATTTACAAAAAGAACTAGGTGACTTTTATAATTTGCCTTTACATTATTCTAATCAATTCGACGACGAAGATATAAAACAAGGTAAACCTATTGGCACACCGCGTGTGGCTACTAGTTATGGAGACATGATGATTAACATTATAGATCTCCATAATCTTGATGTTTTAAAAAGTGTTATTACAAAAAACGTTGAAGATTATCTAGGCGATACAAATTTTAAAATTGTAGACTGTTGGGCAACTGACATGCAAGAAGGCAGTGCGGCACTTTGGCACAATCATAAGCCTACTATGTTGTCCGGTGTTTACTATCATGAATTTACAGAACCAGAGTCCCGTATAGAATTTAGAATCAACGGTGTTGCTACACCGTATGAATCCAAACTTGGAAAGATGATGATTTGGCCAGCCGAAACACCACATCGTATTCCGCTTAAGACAACTAATACAAAAAGAAGATCTATATCTTTTAATGTAAACAGATTAGAAGAAACTATTGAATCACTAGTTAAAGCTAGTAAAAACCGAGTGGTGTATATAAAATGAAAATAGGAATTATAGGAGCCGGCACGGCCAGTGCAATATCAATATTAATTATGATACAAACTCTAACCCGCGGCAAGTTCACGGATATAGAACTGTATTGTCTAAGTGATCCCACAAAGCCCACAGCACAAGTGGGAGAAAGTACTAGCGGACTTGTACATGATACCATGCGAGATGTGTTAGGTGTAGGTTTTTTAGAAGAATTAGAAAAGTACGACGGCACACTCAGATATTATACAAAATATTTTTGGGCAGATGCCAACGGCAACGATTTTACTATTCGTTACTACACTCCCGGTTTACATTTAAACAGCGATAAGTGGAGTAATTATGTTTTTAAAAAGCTCGTTGACAAATATAGCTATTTTCATGAAATATTTGATGAAGTAATATCTGTAGAGAATCAAGAGAACAGTGTGTTAGTCAAAGGCAAAGCCGACAGCTATACATTTGATTTTGTAGTAGATTGTTCAGGATCTCCAAAAGCAGAAGAATTAGACAGTGACACTTATGTAACAGATGTATTTCAATCAGTTAATTCTGTGATATTGAATCCTGATTTTAAAGACTATCAGGAAAATAATACATCGGCGTATGTACACAACAATGGGTGGATGTTTGGTGTTCCTCTAACATTAAGAAAAGCATTTGGGTATTGTTATAACAAAGAGTTTACTTCCTACAAAGAAGCCGTAGAAGATTTTAGTAAAATCAAAGGCATAGATGCATCAACACTGAGAAATTTTAGCTGGCGGCCTTATAGAAAAGCTCGTGCTATAGATGGAAGAATTTTATCCATGGGCAACAGATTATATCTATATGAACCGCAACAGGCAATGCCATTGCATTACTATGCATTGTTGTCCGATTGTTTTATTGATGGTGTTTTAAATAAAGCATCTATAGACGAAATGAATCATGTTATCAATAAATTTAATAACGAGGCTATGGAAGACATACAAAATTTGATGGCGTTAAACTACTGCGGTGATAATCAAATCGACAGTCCTTTTTGGAACGCATTAAAAATACGTTCAGTTGACCATTTAAAGAAATCTGCAAGATGGCAAAAATGGCTTGCTGAAGTTGAAGCAACTGGTACAATCACTGGATATTATCCAACAGATGTGTCCATGATGACAGCCTATTTAAAAGGCTATAAAATAGATTTAACAAAGTTAAAAGCATAATCGGTCCTTGGTGAAATGGATATCATTTCGGTCTTCGAAACCGACGGTGGGAGTTCGATCCTCTCAGGACCGGCCAAGATAATATTAAATAGTTGTTGACATTGTATCGTATGTGTTATATAATAGTCACATACTAAGCAATTAGTAAATTTGTTCTTTAAAAATTATAAAAAGTTTTGCCCCGATGGTGGAATTGGTAGACACGCTGGTCTTAGAAGCCAGTGCGCAAGCGTCCGAGTTCGAGTCTCGGTTGGGGCACCATATACAAACACATTAGCCAACACCCGACATACTGGGATAGTAAGATGGCATTGCCGCTAGTGTGTTTCTATATGGAAATGTGGCAGAGTCCGGTTTATTGCAACAGTCTTGAAAACTGTCGTGTCGAAAGGCACCGTGAGTTCAAATCTCACCGTTTCCGCCAATCATGTATCCCTAATGTAATGGCAGCATCACAGTCTCCAAAACTGTTCGTCGGGGTTCGAGTCCCTGGGGGTACGCCAGATATCGCGACTGTGGTGAAATAGGTAGACACAAGAGACTTAAAATCTCTCGCTTAACAGCGTCCCGGTTCGATTCCGGGCAGTCGCACCAGTTAGATGATATAAGTAAAATACCAAACATGGAGTATTGGCCGACCGGTTAAGGCAACAGATTGCTAATCTGTCATTCAGCAATGGGTGAGTAGGTTCGATTCCTACATACTCCGCCATTTTTAAAAAGAGAAAATATGAAACCAGGTAAGACATTTAATTTAAGCAAACAAACCAAACGTATGTTGTGCAGTATTGTTAACACAGAACAACGCAATCAATACAAGCGCATGATGATTGATGCTCAGCTGTGTAGTGAAGTTGTTATCAAAACTCCTACACGTAACGATCGCGGACCAGCTCGTGGTAATGCACCATATGTTGCACCTGAGGCCGCACCGGAAGCATAATTAATTATTTGCCCCTTTAGCTCATCTGGTAGAGCAACTGATTTGTAATCAGTAGGTGGTCTGTTCGAGTCGGACAAGGGGCACCAGTTCCCCCGTTACACTTTGAGGGTAATTAAAAGTGGGTAGATGGTTACCAGATCCATCAGGCGCTTACGATCTTGCCTTACAGACCCATGTCGGGAGACTTAAAAAATCGTAGGACAGAGCATTAACTGTCCATATAGAAATATGCAGTACGGATACTACGCCCAGTTTAGGGCCTTCGGGAGAGGGTAGCTAAACACTTTATTAAAACAAATTAGAATCCGTAAAAAGATCAGGTTTGGTATCCCAGTCACTGCTCGGCATAGCTAGCATACTTAATACACCTTAGTTTGTTTTAATAAAGTGCGGGATTAGTTTAATGGTAAAACAGCAGATTTCCAATCTTCGGTCAAGAGTTCGATTCTCTTATCCCGCTCCATTATAAAAAGGTATACACATGATAGATTATTATAATTGTAGTTTTCCAAATTTTGGATTTGTGGGTGCTAAACTTACAGAAGAAGAATTTGCACCTATTCTAGCAGAAGTTGCAGAAATCCAGGAAGATTTTACAAAAGCTATTCCCATGCAAAAGAGTTTGGTGGGACAATTGGCTCACGAATACCAAATGGTTAAGAATCACGACCTTTTGGAAAAACTGGCTAGAAATTTAATTGGCGGATTTGCACAAGCATTTAGTTATAAAACTAGACCTCTTGAAGAATACAAAGCAGGCGAGTCGTGGGTAAATTTTCAACGCAAAGGCGAATTTAATCCGTTGCATAGTCATAGTGGTAATTTTTCGTATGTGCTCTGGGTTAAGATTCCCTACACAATACAAGAAGAAAAAGAAGCTACCAGCTATGTATTAGAAGATAGGAATTGTTCTGGAAACTTTACATTCCAATATCTTGATATATTAGGGTGTATTAATCCTTGGGCTATTCCAGCAGACAAGACCTATGAAGGTACAATGATATTGTTTCCAGCACTGCTCAATCATTCGGTGCATCCGTTTTACAGTTCGGATGACTATAGAATCAGCATATCTGGCAATTTAGGCGTAGGTGATGCACAGGCAAGCCGAGTATCTTTCGGCTGGTAATTATTTCGGAGTGTAGCGCAGTCTGGTAGCGCACCTGGTTTGGGACCAGGGGGTCCAAGGTTCGAATCCTTGTACTCCGACCAATTTTAAAGGAACCTATGAGTTTTTTAGTAAATGTAGACTACCAACCGGTAGTCGATATGTTAGATAGATTAGGAAATCAATTTAATAAACCGAATTTGCGATTCCTTAAAGGCGATGTTATTGCCCTGGCTTTGGAAAAAGCCACTGGTGGTAGATTAGAGTATGTAGACGCTGAAGGATACGATAGCATTGATCAGCAAACTGGGTTAAAATATGAATTAAAATCGACCTTTGAAATGTTCAAAGGAGATGACATAGTTGGCAGAATTTCATTGGCGAATACTAACAAACAAACGTTTGCGCACTCGTTTGATTATTTGCTTTGTATACAGTCAAACCCTGCAAATTTTGCTATCGCACAGTTAACGTGGGCAGAATGTAATGCCAACTATGTACATAAAAGCGGACAATTTAACTTAGCTAAAGGTGTAAAAGTAACAAATTGGATTTGTAAAAATAATACAACATTTAATAATCTACCTTTGCTAAATTTAGAAATTAGAAAATTATTAGAAACTATTTTATAAAAGGAAAAAACATGCAAGTAACAGCAAGTCACATTTTAGTAGAAACACAAGAACAAGCATCGAAGATTCATGATGAGCTTCTTAACGGCGGAGATTTTGCCACCATTGCCGGTCAAGTCAGTAAATGCCCTAGCGGTCGTCAAGGTGGGAACTTAGGTCCGTTTGGTCGCGGACAAATGGTCAAGCCATTCGAAGATGCAACATTTGCATTAGAGCCCGGCGCATTAAGTGAGCCAGTGCAAACACAATTTGGCTATCATTTGATTTTGCGCACTGCATGATAACTGTAGACCGTGTCTTTCCAACTTGCATTGTAAAAAGTGTAAATTTGGATATTGCAAAAGAATTGTTGCTTGTTTGCGACAAGTATTTGCCCGACACGGATACAGCGTTGTTTGGTGTAGATAATTTTCCTACGACATACAATTCCAGACATAATCAATCGGTAAATTCTGAATTGGTTGTCCAGCAAGTGTTATCATATATTATGAACAATCATGCGGCCGCACTAGCAGAAGAATGTGGCATACCTTACAACGAAATTAAATTTAATCCTTACGGATTTTTTCATTCGATGAAACAGTATGCTTATATGAAACGTCATATGCATTCTAATGCTACATTCTCGGGTATTGTGTATTTAGATATAGGTGAAGATGTTCCGCCTATAGTATTCCATGATCCCCGGGCCGCATCTGTATTTGGCGATAACAGATCACATGAATTTGAAGTGAAAGCAGAAACAGGTATGATAATGTTGTGGAATGCCTGGTTAGAACATGAGATTCCACAAAAACTCAATGATAACGTCCGCAAGGTGTTTGCATTTAATATATGATTATAGATCAAAACGAAATTTGCCGTAAGTATGATTACAGTAGCTTGATCACAGCTACCGAAAACGACACAGCTATAGGCATTATCAAAAGTATAATCGAAAGCGGCAAGTACTTTAAAAATAGCCCTCCATTCCAAACAGAAGAAAATTTGTTTGGACGCAGTGAGGCAATTTGGTTAAAGTATAGAATGACATTCCTGACCAGTGTATTCTTATATCTAGGACATGAAGCAAGGGTTAGTAACATGATGGCATGGAGTTTTATGACTAAACAGTCTACTCAGCCGGATAGAGATACACTCTGGCATCATCATGATAAACACGGTGGACAGGGCATCAGTGGCATTATGTATTTGCATATTCCTGAAGATGTTGCAGACTCGGATACGTGCGGGACAGAGATTGCCTTAAACGGACCAGAAGGTGATCAAAAGTTTTTTGTGCGCCCTAGCTACTATACATGGCTAATTTATCCTAGTCATTTATGGCATCGTCCAGGCATTGCCCAAAGTGAAGACTATAGATTTATTTTGGCTGCAGACGTGCAATATAGTTGACATTCTGTCAGCTAGACAGTATAATACAATTTTAAGGATAGAACATGATTAAAACAGCTAGCCGCGTAGGCCAATTAGATAATGACAAAATTGTAGAAATGTCCGGTGGCAATAGATTTAATCTTGTCATTATGGCGGCCGCACGTAGTCGAGAAATTCGTCGACAGAACAAAGATAGTCAAAAATTTGAACACTTGCACAGTAATGTTAGTGCATTGCTTGATTTCCAATCAGGCGAGTGTGGCGTAGACTATATCAAGAAAATCAAATTTGATACTCCGCGAGATCGTGCAATTGATCGCAGAGCACAATACAAATAAAAACTTAGGACGTTAGCTCAGTTGGTAGAGCGTCTGCCTTACACGCAGAATGTCGGCGGTTCGAACCCGTCACGTCCTACCATTATGCAACGGTGGCAGAGAGGTCCAATGCAAGGGATTGCAAATCCCTAAAACCGGGGGTTCAAATCCCTCCCGTTGCTCCATTAACCCTGCTTGACAGGGTTTCTTTTTGATGTTATAATATACACATAGCAACAAAACAGAGAGCGATATGGAATTTTATATTGAAGCTGGCTCCAGCACCAAAAGATACATTGAAACATTATTACCCTCAATGCTGGCTCAATTGAAGTTGACCAAAAGTAAAAAACTTTTACACATAAAAATTGACAAAGAGTTAGAAGACAATGGCACAACCGTTCCATTGTTGGGCATTGATACTATTCTTGTAGTACTTAAACCGCAACGCAATAGAGTAGATCTAGGTGTAACACTGGCGCACGAGTTGGCTCACGTAGCACAGTTTGCCAAAGGTACATTACAACCTGTTCCGAGAGGGTTAAAATGGAAGGGCAAATTCTACGGAAGAAGTGTTGCGTATTTGCAACAACCTTGGGAAATAGATGCGTTTAGTAAACAAGAATTGATATTTCGTAGGGCAATCGATTGACGTATTAGCCAAAAGACAGTATAATTAATACATACACACAAACAGGAGCGAATAATGGCATTTAAAATTTTAGGCAGAACAGCAGACTTGTATCAAGGCTACGGCCCGTTGCCTAAACTTGAAGGTCCATTTTTAGTTGCAGGACGTATCTTGTACTACGATCCAAAAGAAGGCAAGTACTGGGATCCCAAAACGGATTTCTATGTGCCGCACGATGAATATTTTAGAATGGTAGGTTTGATGTGATAGCACAAATTCGTCAAGTGTTTGGGCAATTGGGTTATGCATGGGTCGAGCCTTACAGCACAACTGAAGGTGCAATCAACAGGCAAGAAGTGGGCGACCATCGAGGCTTGTATTACATCTACCCTGACAAGAATTTTTATTTTGGCAAGGCCGCAACCAACACGGTTATCAATCGCCATCAAACACATCGTCCCAAATTGGATGTAGATTTGGCTACATTGTATGGGCCTGTGAAAGAAAAGAAGGAACCGCGTTGGCAGTTTCCAGAAGGTTTTAAGGAGGGTGTATGCAAATACCTGTTAGAAGACGTAAAAACAATTCCAGCCCACTGGATCCGAATCCAGAAAGGAAAAGTAGGACCCGGCGTTCTAAGTTTCCCAGTAAAGCACCTGGTAGAAATAGACACCCTACCTGTGCTGGTTTGGAATCTTGAACATTTGACTGCTGAACAAATAAGTGAAATAGAAGAAGCAGTGATACCCACAATTTGGCCTTATTGTAATAATGAAACGTATAGAAAAAGAAAGAAAGAATGTATAGAGTAATTGCTAATGACGTAGAAACGGAGTTTGCTGATTTGAATTCAGCAATGGCGCATGCAAAGTCAATTGATCAGTTTGTAACTATTCGAAGTGATGACTTTGAAGTAGTTGGACGTTTTGGTGTAGACAGTGTCAAGAATGGTGTATGCCCTGATGGTGTGGCATATGATTGGAACAAAGCAAGCCGTATTGGCCGTGTAAAGAAAGAGAGATTATGATGGAAAAATTAATACGTGATGGACGAGTGGCTGTATTAGTCAGCCCAGGATTCGGCGCAGGCTGGAGCACATGGGATCACACCTATGGTGAAGACTTGATTTTTGATCCAGTGTTGGCCGCCTACATAGATGAAGGCAAAATGGATGAAGCCAAAACATACGTTACCATGCGTTTCCCAGAAGCGTATGACGGCGGAGTTGCGGATCTTGTTGTGCATTGGGTTCCAGTAGGCACAGCCTTTCGTATACACGAGTATGATGGCGCCGAAAGCATTGAAATCAAAGACGAAATGAATTGGGTAGTAGCATGAGTGGCGGACATTTTCAATATAAACAATGGGAAATTGGCAACATTGGTGACGAAGTTGAACAATTGATTATTGATAACGACAGTGAAGAACTGGATCAATGGGGCGATCGAAAAGGTTGCCATTTTACTCCAGAAACTGTTGCTGAGTTTAAAAAAGCCCTTGTGCTACTGCGTCAAGCACACGTCTATGCCCAGCGCATTGATTGGTTAGTAAGTGGTGATGATGGTGAAGACAGTTTTCATCGTCGTTTGAAACATGACTTGGAGAAACTATGAAGATCAAGTTTGATAAAGACACTATGCCCGACGAACTGTACAATGCGCTGTTACAGCATTTTGTAAACGAAGCAGTTGGCTTAGGTGTGGAAGTAAACAAGTTTACCCAGTTTGATAATTGGGTAGTTGAGTGCGAAGTAGATGCAAAAGAAAGTGTGCATTGATTGACTAGTTGTTAAATAGCTGTTATAATACATTATTAAACAACGAAAGGTACTCAATGGCTGGCAAAGCAAAATCGGTTTACTTAACTGTAACCAAAAAAGGTGCATTTAAAACTGAATTTCACAAAGTGTTTTTTGATGCTAAATCATTTAATGACTATGTGAAAACTGACGAATTTAAGGCCAAATGGCCAGCTGAAGAGTACAACATTATCAAAGAAACTTATTAAAGAAAGGAGGCGAATATGCCAAGTGTATTCTTAGTAAGCGACACGCACTTTGGACACACTGGTGTATGTCGCTTCACACGTAACGATGGTGTTACAAAACTTCGTCCCTGGACTGATCCAGATGAAATGGACGAAGCTATGGTTAAGGCGTGGAACGAACGGGTAAAGCCCACTGACAAGGTCTACCATTTGGGTGATGTTGTCATCAATCGTAAGGCGTTAAAAATCTTATCCAGACTTAACGGCGACAAGGTTTTAATTCGTGGCAATCACGATATCTTTAGGGACGACGAATATCGTCAGTACTTTAGAGAACTTAGAGCTTATCACGTTATGAACGGTATGATCCTTAGCCATATTCCGTTACACTCAGATTCAATGGGTCGTTTTGGTACTAACATTCATGGACACACTCACGCTAATCGTGTAAAAAAAGCTCGTGGAGTTGATGCTAGAACAGGCGAAATCTTGTACAGCGATGAAAACGATGTTCGCTACCATTGCGTTTGCGTAGAGCAAACACCCGATTTTGCACCTATCTTGTTTGAAGATGTCATTAAGAACATAGAAGCAGAGGGTGGTAGCGTAGGTTTTAAGAACGGAAACGGTCCTACTATGTAATAATAGTAGCACTTTAATAGGGCCTTCGGGCCCTATTTTTTTGACTATAGCTTCTGTGCGTAGAGAATAAATATACTATAGAATACCGGAGATAGTACATGTCATTTCGCATAAGACGAGGAACAGAGGCTCAAAGAGCGGCATCGCCTGCTTTTGATTTAGGGGAGCCAGTATGGACCATTGATAAACAAAAATTATACATCGGCGACGGCGTTACACCCGGAGGCGTTCCTCTTATACGTTTAGGAACAGGACTAGCTTGGGCCGACGTAAATGGCATTCCGTATATCACAGCCACAGGCGGCGGTGGTGGCGGTGGTGGTGGCATTACTGCAATTGTACAAGATACAAATCCTCAATTGGGCGGCAATTTATCGTTAAATTCTAACAATATTGGCGGCACTGGTAATATAAGTATTACTGGATCATTGAGTACCACTGGCACAGCTAATCTTGCAGGCGGATTAGGCGGAAATTTAAATTTAAATAATTATGCAGTTAACGGTACAGGGTCTATTAACATCACTGGAGCAATTACTGCTACTACTATACGTGCTAATACCGGCCTTGGTGCTAATCTACCACTGAACGGTTTTAATATTACTGGAACTGGTAATATCAACACAACCGGTTATATTACAGCTAGTGGCATTGTAACAGGAGGTAATTTTAGTACTAGCGGAACTATTTCAGCAACACAAGGCCTTGGCGCTAACTTACCATTAAACGGTTATAATATTAATGGCACTGGTTATATTGCTATGACAGGTGGGGTATCAATAAATTTAACAACTGATTTACAGCTTCGTCGAGTTGTAGACGGAATAAATTCATACGGGTATATTACAACAACATTGAGTAGAGGCACACTTGTATCACCAACAGCAGTACAAGCTGGTGACGAATTAGGCGGCATAGCAATAAGAGGCAACACCAACAGTTCAACATCGGGTGTTGCAGGTATTATTAGTTTTGTTGTTGACCCAACAGCAGTGATTGCAGGTGGCAATTATATTAAATCTCAAATTGTTCTATCAGCTGCCACTGATTCAGGTCAAGATCCAGCAAACGCACTAATTCTTACATCTAACGGTGTTGTAACTTCAAACGCATTTGTTGCTAGTAAATATACACAACTTGCAGTTTATGCCAACGATGCGGCACGTACCACAGCCATTCCTACTCCTGCAAAAGGCATGATGGTGTTGATGTCTGCTGGAACTAGTCCGGCTGTAACTAATAAAGTTGTTGCATATGATGGATCCAACTGGGTAGCTTTGCATTAAAATAATTTTTATATCTGAAAAATCCACACTTTGTTTGTGGATTTTTTTTTGGCTCAAGAAAATTCAACATGTGTAATCAACCACATAAATATTCCACAATGACCGATACCGTTTATCACAAATATCTAAATCTTCCTTTTGATTTTCCAAAGCCAACAAGATTTAACCAGCCTGCAGATACTTATTCTGTTTTAATCAATCGAGATCAGATCCATCCTCCATTTGAAGAATGGATTAACAGCCTTGGTTTGAAAATTTCAAATGTTTTGGAAGCATTTTATACTAAACCAAACGGAGGAAGAGTTCCGTTACATTCAGATACCAGCTATATGCCTGGTACAAATGATGTGTGTAAATTAAACTTTACCTGGGGATCAGTTGACAGCACTACTCAATGGTATAAGATTAAAGATGAATCTAAATTAAAAAAATATTATATCAATGATGGAAACGCCAATACAAAGTTTTTAGAAGCAGGAATTATTCCTGACATAGATATTGAGTATGTGTTGTTCGCAGACCACGAAGATGCCGATTTAGTTTATGAAGCCGTTATTGATAGACCCAGTCTTCTTAATATAAGTCAATTGCATTCTACATGGAATCCGTCTCCCACAGAACACCGTTGGACGTTGTGTTTTACACTATTAGAAAATAATGAATTATTAACTGTTCAAAGAGCTTTAGAAATATTTAAAAATTACATACTGGAATAAAATGAAATACCAAGGTTTAATACCAAACATGCAACAACAGGAAGTTTCGCTTCCGTTACCTCGTTGGAAATACGGCGAAGTAAGAGATGGCAGAAAAATTATTGATCCTATATTACATTACGGATGTTTTGTATTGGGTTACGAAAATGAAGAAATTATAGACTCTGTCATGAATGTTGTTAAGAATAATAAACCAGAAATAGCAGAACCATTTATGCCCAAAACCTATGATGTTAGATTAAATCATATCAGTTTTGATTTTTCAGAAAGAATTTATAAGTTAACTGGGATGAAACAATTTTTCTCACTTAGCGGATCTGATGCTAACGAAGGTGCAATTAAATTAGCAAGTGCCTATCAATATCAAAAAGGTAATCATCATAAGAAAACTATTGTAGGATTTGAAAAAAGTTATCACGGTAGTACATGGATGACTATGAGTGTCGGTTATGATAATTTTATGGATAAACCTTTCTATACGCTAGATCCATATCAGTCAGTCAAACGTATACCTAGAAATTTTGAAGAAAATTCAGTCGATTGGGATTCGGTAGCCGCTATTATGATAGAAACATGCGCCTACGGTCCAGATGTGATGGTACCTGAATCTTCAGAATTTTGGGCAAAATTAGATCGTATCCGACAAGAACACGATGTACTAATAATAATCGATGACATATTCATGGGTGCAGGCAAAACTGGAGATTATGTAGGTTGGAGGAAATTTAATATTGTACCCGATATTTCTACCATGGGTAAAGCAATAACCGCAGGGTTTTTTCCATTAAGTATGGTCCTTTATAACAAAAAAATTGAAGATGCTCTTCCAGACAATTTTAAATGGGAACACGGATTTACCTATAGCTTTAGTCTAGCAGGTATAGCTAGTGCCATGAAATATTTAGACATTTTAGAAAGAGACAACTTATTGGCCAACCACGACAAGTTAGTAGAACATGCTACTTCTATTTTTGAAGCTAGTGAGTATAAAATTGTACATAGATTTGGTCTACATTTTAAAGTGTTTAATGGACAAGAAAAGATTTTTTACATTATTCCAATAAATGCTGACGATGAATATTTTGAAGTATTAAAGGATAACTTAAAATGGTTTACACAGAATACGACCCTCTAGAAGAAGTTATTGTAGCGGACTCTTACTTACCTGGGGACTTAGATCATTTGTTTCCTAATAAATCTCTATTTTCGTTTAATCGAATACTAGAAGAAACCAAACGAGATTTTGATAATTTATCCGACTTCCTGATCAAAGGCAATATAAAAGTTTGCAGACCTGAGGTTATGAAGTATCCTGACCATATATCTATGAGCGGGTTTGATGTAAAATTTCCCATGGGTCCTACAGTACCTAGAGATCAATACAAAGTACAGGGAAAAACTATCCTTCAAACTTATACTAGTCTTACTGATAGATATTTTGATGGGCTTAGTTATTATAAAATATTTGCAGATATGTTCAAACAAGGATATAACTGGGTCAGCCAACCTACTCCTCCTTTAGTGCCGGTTACTCCATCGGATCTGTGGTATGTTTGGAACGAAACTGGATCTATATATGATACGAAATTAAAAGATCGCTTGTTATTCCATACAGCTACTATGTTTCCTGTGGGTGACAAAATTATTATAAATGCCAAAGGGCCAGGAAACGCATTGGGATATGAGTGGCTTAAAAGAAATCTTCCAGAATTTGAGTTTATAGAAAACACTGACTGCCATGCCGATAACTACGGACACATCGACCACGGATTTATTTTAATTGATGATGAAACGGTTATACACGCAGGAATAGAATGGGTGCCTCAAGCCCTTCGGCATCTTAGACTAATCGATGTTGAACAATATGTTCCTCAACCAAAAACTGCCCAATATAAACAAGATTATATTAATGCAGGTGGAAGATATAACTTGTCATGGATCGATCAGTATCTAGATAACTGGCGAGGATATAATCAAGATGTTTGTTTTGATCTTAACGTGCTAATTATCGATAGACACAACATTATATTTGGTAGGGCACTTCCTGAACTATTTCAGTATTTAAAAACTTTTGGGATCGAATGTCATGTCTGCGAACAACGCCATATGTTGTTCTGGGAAGGTGGCATACATTGTTCTACTCTAGATACAAAACGCCGCGGCAGTAACAGATCTATAATTTAATCAAAACTTTTGATTTCAGCCAAATAGTCGTTGTCCCAATGCTGATAATAATCAGTTTTTTCCAATGCAGATCTAGCTGAATCTAATTCTTGCTTAGTTTGTACAATGATACAAGGAAACACACCGTTGCCCGTTTCGTGACCGTTAATATAATTAGGTTTGTAAGGGTGGTCGGGTAGGAACACAAAATTTGGATTAAGACTTTTAAGATTTCTGCAAAGTTCTTCTAATTCGTCATAGCTACTACGAACTCCATTTTCCATATATATTGTAAGTTCGTCAGCGATGCCTATGAAGTCTTCAAAACATAATTTTTCAACAGAAACAACCCTGGGCATTTTAGCAAACGGGCAAATGCGATTACCTCCAATGTCATCGTGTTTCTTAGTTATCCTACTCACCCATTTTCCTACTACCTGTATCGGTGAATCTGTAATTTCTAAAAATCCTTGTTCTCTATCTAAAAACTTATAGTCTATTGTTATAGGTTGGAAAATAGTAAGAGCTTTAAACACACAATCTATTTCTAAATCTGAACAAGTATACACATCCAACTGAAGCGTTCCCGGATCAGTTTCATCCCACGTATGTAAGACAATATGACTAGTTTCGATTATAGCAAATGCTGTAATGCCTCGGTTACCTGTCTTATCGCAATACACTGCCACCGGGCCGTGCAATATTTTCATTTGAATTGTTTCTACCAAATTTGAGACCCAATGTGATATCGTATCAATATCCGATATATGGTTATTAATTTGTGCTCTTATTAATAAATGTTTATGTGGAAGCATTATATTGGGATCCAATGATTTAAGAATTCGCCGGTATGCGATGCTGGCACAATATCAAACGCTATGGTTATTCTATCACGGTCTTCGTATTCCCAAGGCCAAGTACGATGCTTATCGCCGTCACTCTTACTTAGTACTAATAAATTGTTCTCGCTTATAATATCAACGGGTTCTGATACGTTAGGCAATTGATATGTTGTCTTACTAGGCTCACAATCTACACAAAAGAATCCGTGCCAAGAATTACACTTGGGAGGATAATGATTATGCCAATCAACAAAATTGCCTTGTTCGTATATGTTAAGCCAGCACCGAATATAATAAGGTTCATCGTGTTTTTTAACTTGCCGAAACAGCTTTTGTATTTCAAAATACAAAGAATGAAATCCATCAAAGCCGTACATCAATAAATTATAATGCTCAAACCCTTGGGTTGTTAAGGGAGTTAATTTTCCTTCGTCTTCATTGTATTCAATCGCAAGGAGTTTCTCTCCAAAATTCTTGTCAATTACACTTTTCATTTTATAACAGCTATCTGTTATTTCAGCCAAGTCTAAGTTTAGCCTAGCTGTAATGATGTAATCTTTGTATATTTTCATAACACTACTTATCAGAAAAATTATGTAATAAATATCTTTATGATACAAATAATTTTTGGCTCTCCGGTTGTAGTTCTTAAGACTGCCGATGTAGAAACACTATTTCCAAACGAAGTATATAAAGAAATGGTTGATTATCTTATGGCTCCCGGAAACAAGTTTGTTGACCATCCGTATTCCAGAGGTGGCAAAATTTGTACAACTGATCTTAATCTTACAATGAACAAAGATAAGATTAATCGTTTACAGCCTTTGCTAGATTTTTTACAAGAAACAGGTTTAAAGTATTCGTACCTATTCACAGACAAAGTAGTTAACAATTTAAAATTTGATAACACTTGGATGAATCTAACTTTTGAAGGGTGCGAGATTAAAAATCATTATGATAAATTTGAAGACACTAGTTTCAAATCATTAATAACTTTATTCTACCCCGACGCATCTAAAGGCGGATCCAACTTAGTGTTTATACACAACAGTAAGTACGGCCAGTGGGTTAGTGACTGTCCGGAAGCAGATATGGTTAAAATCTCAATTGAAGCAGGCAATATTATTATCTTTGATAATTCGATATTACACGCAGTAGATGCTCATGCTATAGCAGAACCTCGAATGTGCATAGCCGCTGAATTTAATTTGGATACAGATTAAGATGAGAGTTATTGCGTTCGGGTGCAGTTATACATATGGTCACGGTTTAGCCGACTGCTTAGAAGAAGATAAAATAACTCAAGGTCCTAATCCTAGTAAGTTAGCCTTCCCTGCGTTGCTAGCAAACAAGTTAAACTGTGAATCTGTTAATCTTGGCAAGTCCGGTAATAGCAATAAAGAGATATGGCACGATATTTTAAATTTTAAATTTCAAGAGGATGACATTGTTATTATTACGTGGACTTACTTTAGCAGATTCTGTATTATTAAATCCGATAGCATACGAAGAATAAATCCGTGGAAGGATGACGAAAAACTTTATTACATGAATTACAGCAACAGGCATGATATGGTATTGGACTTCTACGGGCGGCTAAATCATGTGCAATCCTATCTTAATAACATAGGTGTAAAAAATTATAACTTTGTAATAGAGTATCCAGATATAGAAATACCAGCGTGGAATCAGATTAAGATATTAGGGCTGTTTGAAATGCTAGGAAAGGCAGACGACAACTGCCATCCGGATGCTAGTTCTCATGCTAGTTTTTCAGACAGCATCTACAACATTATTCACGCCGGATAAGCACTTAAAGTAATCTTGAAATTCGTCATCATTACTAATCCAATGCTGTACTAATTGCTGTTGAGTTGCATCCAGTTCTAAGCATTTTTTCCTAAAACAAGCAGACTGATACGAAATTGCTTCGGCAAGATTATTAGCGAGCCACAGTTCACTAGCTTGTTGGTTAGCACTATCGTTGAGTGATTCTAGTAAATTCCATGCTTGTTCTAATGTCATGTTGTTATTTATTTAGGGCAGTAAATGGTGATAAATATTTTATAAGAGTAATACTCAAAGGAAATCTATGAAGATAGTAATAGTCGGAGGAGGCACAGCAGGTTGGTTAGCCGCCCTATTATTAAGCAAGTTTTATAAACATTCTGTTACTGTGATAGAATCTAGTAAGATAGGTATTATTGGTGTCGGCGAAGGCGGCACTCATGTAGTAGGATCGTTAATTAACAGCAATAGTGACCTTGGATTCAGTCCTAGAGAGTTTATGGAGCAGACGCAAGGAAGTATGAAAATTGCTGTACAGCATAGAGGCTGGCCCAACTCTTACTATCTACCACTCGATGTACTTCCAAACACAGACAGGGAAGATTTCTTACCCTTGATGATTTCACAAAACAAAAGTATTCACGAAGTATCTGCATTAGGTATGTTTATAAGCGAAGATAAGGTACCTATCCGAAAAGACGAAACAGGCGTGTGGACAGAGACCGAATGGAGTTATCACTTTGACGGACATTTAGTCGGACAATGGTTGAAAGGTAAATGCGAAAATGTCGAAGTAATAGACAACGTAATTACAGAAGTTAGTATAGATAAAAACGGCATAACTGGATTAACGTTAGAAGATGTCGGATCAGTTACTGGCGATTTGTATATTGACTGTACTGGCTTTAAGAAATTACTAATGAACAGTCTAAATAATAAATGGATTTCATACAGCGATTGCCTAATCATGAATAGTGCAGTTCCGTTTAGAGTTCCGTACAGAAGACCCGTAGGTGTGTTTACTGGAGCAGAAGCAAGAACAGCTGGATGGACTTGGAACATACCATTGTTTGACAAAGTAGGAGTAGGATACGTTTACTGTGATAAATTTATTGACTACCCAGAAGTGATTAAAGAATTAGAAAACCGCTATCCAGAATTTGAAATCAATCCGGCTAAACATATAAAGTTTGACGCAGGTAGGTTAGAAAAATTATGGCATAAGAATTGTGTAGCGTTAGGACTTGCAGGCGCATTTGTAGAACCCTTAGAAGCTACGAGTATTCATGCTACAAAAATACAAATAGATGCACTAGGTGAATCTCTAAAAAATCAATCGTCCAAGAATCTTTATAACAACGATATGTCTAAATTGTATGACGATATAAAAGACTTTATTGTGTTACATTACAAAGGCGGTAGAGACGATACTGAATTCTGGCGTCATGTTAATACTATTTCAACACCGCGTGTTGATGAAATTTTAGAAATTGCTAAAACAAGAATGTTAACAGCAGAAGACATTCCTAATCCTTATAACAATTTAAGTTATAGGGCGTGGAATCATGTGTTAGCAGGACTTGGGAAATTTAGTAAAGAAGTAGCAGAAAAATCAATAACTGATGGAATGGAAGAAAGATACGAGTTGTGGAAACAGAAAACACTTGATAAACTTCAGGATTATAAAGACCTTGAAGAAGCATTAATAGTTGGCGATTGGGTAACTTAATTTGTTGATTTACGTGGAACAATTTTAATCTTTTTTTCTGTTCCTATAAAATTATTCCTAGTGTAATCAACAGGACAAAACTTGCATTGTGGTATAGGGTCGTTTATTGTATTAACAAACTCGGAAGCATTGCTACTAACAGTTAGTGGTCTATATGAATGCGCTAAAATTCTATCGTCGGTAGACATAGCAACATCAAATTGATCTAAGAAATCTGGTAATACACTAACCAACGGACATTTGTATAGTTTGCCCTTGTTTATTTGATGACATGTTTTAAACCCACAAATATCATGTGCTTGAACTATGTCGCTATTATATTTCATTGCCAGACTTTGATCATCTAACACATCTACAACACTTGGCACAAAAGCCTGCGACCAGTCAAGTATTACTTCAACACCTTTTTCATCGATCATTTTCCTAGACACTGTGTTTAATTTTACTGTTGGATCAGTTTTAGATTTTTCATATTCAGTTTTAAAATTGTAATTGCTATCAAAAGTATCTGAGACAATATTATTAAGAAATGTTTTAGAAAAATCTAAGAACCCGTCATACAACTGTATATCATGACATGTTATCCAAAGTGTGCCTTTGTTTTTTGATAATATTTGATAAATTTTATCATCCAATTTATCAAGACGTGTTCCATTGGTAGCAATTTGTAGTTTAGAATCAGGCCATAGATTAGAAATACCATTGACCCATTTTTCAAAATCAGGATTTAAAGTAGGCTCTCCTCCTATAATTTGAATAGTATCAAACTCAATAAGATTACTTATATCTGTATATTCTTTACAGTAATCTTCCCACAGTTGATGACCTTTAAAAGAAAAATTATTAAGGCTCTGACAATGAGTACAACTGTAATTACACACATTGGTGATATATATTTCTGTATATTTTAATCGAGGTTTCATGATATGCTGTACTTAAAAAAATCTATATCTCTTTCATGCACCTTACTTATAGATTTAATACTTGCATCATTAAAGTATTTTTTAAATTCCCAATGATCGTAACCAGACAAGTCAGGCAACGGTCTTTTACATTCCAAATATTCTTGTACTGGTTTAAATTCTGTTGCAATCTCTTCTGCTTTGATAATAAAATCTACCCAGTTACCATTGTAATTTAAAAAATCTACTTGGTTAGTAGATTTATTAAACCATCTAGGAAATTCAAACGGAAGATCTGGATTACAATAATCTATTACCCACTCATTTATAGGTTTTAAATCTAATAAAGTTTTTCCATTCCAATCTAACCAGTAGCCTTCTGTGCTTACTTTACGATATAAACTGTACACACGTTGCCAAGGATTGCGAACAACACTCATAGTTTTACCTGTAGGTATAAGTTCACGAACCATTTGTAAGTTAGGATGATCAATCATCCAATCTTCATTATCGATGACTATAAAATTAGTTTTGAGCCAGTCGCTAATAATCTTTTTCATAGCCATGCCAGTGCGAGGCACGTGTATGTAACTAATTTCCGGTCTAGCGATATAAAAGGTGCCCATTATATTTTAATAAGCTGAATGAGTCTGCCCATCAAATCCCACTCCCACCACTTTTCGCCAGAATAATATTTGCCCCCATTTGCATGATGGTTGTTGTGCCAGCCGTCGCCAAGGCTAACAATATTGGCAATCCAGCTGTTAGTACTTTTATCAGCAGTTTCATAACTTCTATAACCGTGACTGTGACCTAATACATTTACAACTCCAATAAGATGTACAGTCATGCTGGCAGGCACGACATAAACAAATAACCATAATACTGGATTAATTAAAAGTAGAACCAATGAAAATGCAAAGATGATTTTAAAATAGTTATTAAAGATAAACTTGTGCGTTGGGCTACGCATTAAATCTTTGACATACTTAATTGGTATATTTGGCACTTGCCAATCATATACTAACCAAACTTTTATTGCCTGGATAATATTAAATTTGCCATCAATATAAGGACTATGCGGATCTCCATCTTTATCAGATGTTGCATGGTGCTGTCGATGTAATGCTACCCAATTAATTGTAGTCCCTACTGTTGATAATACAGTAATGTAACTTAACAATTTTTCCAACCAAGCATACGTTTTAAAGCTACGATGTGTTAATAAACGATGCAGAGTAATAACACTACTAATGGGGCCAATAATCAACCAGGATATAACAGTAATTACAAATAGATAATATTGCTGTGTATAGATAGCATAAAAGATAGCAGGAATAGTCGCTATATGATTAAATGCCTGTAATAATCTAAGTTTGTTATTTAAATTCATACACCTTCGGGCATGTTGGCCCATTCCTCGTCATTAATAACTACAGGGTTCCATTCGGCAAACTTTCCAGGTAGTAGCTCGTGATAAACAAAATTCTGCCAACATTTTTGTACAGGCCATGGACAAGTCTGAATATAACCTGTTCCGACCGTCCACATATTATTACTTGCAGTGTTCATAGCATTACACCAAATATCCCACCAACGTTTTCCACCCCGATGCGGCCTATTTTGCATAGTTACAAGATATATATTAAAACAATTAATTTGAATTAATTCTTTTATTAATTTATCTGCGACCCGGAATCCATCTACCATGTTTGAACGATTAGTTCTGAAATCTGGAAAAGTATACAACCGATTAACCATTTTGGCTACATTGGATGGATATCGAACATCATGGAATACCCCTGCCATAAGCATAGGGTTGCCAGTAGACTTTTGGTAAACTACTCCGTATCCTGTATGTTGCTCTAGAACTAGGCTTTCTTTGGTATAGTTATTACGTAACCAATTATCTTCTTGTAAACACAGCTCTCGCACCGATTCAAACTCCGGACAAGTCTCGTAGTATATTTTGATTTCAGTATTGGTTAGGTCGTATCTGTACATTTTTTTATAGTAGCATATATTTAACGTAAATACAAGATGCTAGAAAATATCCTTACTAAATTAAACTTTGCTGTTGATATACAAGAATTAAAAGATTACTACAGTATTCTAACAGGAAAATACGACCATTTGGATTGGAGTTGGGAGCGTTGTGGGGACACTATTGTTGAACAATGGAAAGAAGCCGCTTATGCCGATCCTGCAAACTTGTTAACACATGGATGGGCAATACAGAGCAATTTGAAAGATTTAACAGTTCCGTGCCCTCCATGGGATATTAGCACACTGGAAACTACAGAATACAGGAACACAGAATTGGTTTTTGGCATTATAGAAAGATTACAAACTGCTATCCCATACGGGTACAGATGGGCAGTGAGTGTTCAACCTTCTGGAGGGAAAGTTAGTCTGCATAGCGATCAAGAAAATGAATGTACTGTGTGGATTCCTATATATACTAATGGAGTTGCAATTACATTTGCCATGCCTGATGAAAATAAAGAATACTATTTGGAAAGTAATGGCAGTGCTTATTTGTTAGATACCACGGTTCCGCACTATACTTACAATAGTTCTAATCAAGATCGAGTTACAATTATTTTTAGATTGAATAATACACATCTCAATAACTTATTGTCCATAAGCGGAATTATATGAATCTAGCATACTTACCAATTGATATACCTATGCCAATACTTGATGAACAGAAATTGTTAGATTGGTTTGAACATCATAAATTGTTAGATACCGATTACTGGGAATATCAGAAAGGTCGGCATACTTGGGCGTTAGTATCTGCTTGTAAAATGCCAGACGACTGGCGTAGGTTTGATCCTACTATGTGGGAAAATCGAAGGATTGAAAGTGAAAATCAAGGTGTGTTATTTCATCCTGGGTTTGAAGAAACGTTTCCAGAAATTGCTAATTGCATAAAACAACTACCATTCAAACAACTTACTGTTAGTGGAATGTTGTATCAAATGAACGAAATACCCACACATCAGGATACTGTAGATACACATTATCCCACCGAACCAAGGCGATATACTATCTACTTAACTAATCCAGAATACAATACATTTTATGTTTCTAAAACTGAGAACAGTGAAAGAGTGTTGATTAGTATTGATCCCGAATACTCGTGTTTTGTTTTTAACAATACCGATGTATGGCACGGCGCAGTAAAGAATGACAGGCCAAAAATTATTTTAACATTGGCTGGAATTATCGATAACGAAAAACATGAAGCATTATTGTCAAGAAGTTTAAAAAAATTTAAAAGTCGGGCGGTGTATCTATGACTAATATTGTATTTGCAGGACTTGATCAATTTACAGAATCAGCCGTAGATAAAATACACTCTGAAATCAAAGGCGTTGATGGCAATGTATTGTTACCTACTGTAAGTCTATGCCATCATTGTCACAGTCATGTTCCTGCATGGCGATATCATAAAGACGGAAAAGTTTACATTGCTAAAAATTGCAAATTACACGGAATTAGCCATCATATGATTGAAAACGATTATGAATTTTATGCTGGCATTTATTATACTCAAGATAATCCGCAATATAATTTCAATGGCGGTGTTTTAATTGAAGTAACTGATCGATGTAATTTAACATGCCCTCACTGTTATCACGAACCTGATAACAGTTTAACAGATCAGCCAATTAAGTCAATTTTGTTGCAGATTAAAAAATGGCCGTTAGGTGAAGATGCAATACATAGGGTTATACTTAGTGGAGCGGAACCCACATTAAGAAAAGATTTTAACAAATTAATAAGTGAAATTGTAAAATTAGATCCCAGTGTCACAGTTTCTGTAATGACTAACGGAATATGTTTTTCTGACTTGGATTATGTACGGCATGCAAAGACCAGCGGATTGAGTAGTGTTAACATAGGGCTAAATCATCCTAGTTATAACGACCATGCAACTATTAGAAAAAAACAATTGTCAGCAATTGAAAATATACATCTTGAAGGAATATCTATTAGTTATATAAGTTACACAATGATGTCATTAAACGAAGTTGGTTTTATAATGAAAGAAATATGTAGCAACAAATGGCTGAGTAAAAACTTTAGAATACGCTATGGCAGTGACATCGGACGTAACCCTGGACAAGAAAGAATTTTTGTTAGCGATGTCTATAAAGCAATTTCATCTTGGTGCAAGTTAAACAACAAATCGTTTGAACGTATTATAGAAGCTGACAATAATATCTATCATGTTATGGCCAATGTAGAAGGCAAAGATATACGTATAATTCAATGGTGCGATGAAACAGACATTGACATGGAAGAACTACGCTCCGGCCCATGGTGCGATTTTGTACCCGATGGAGTTACAAATTTTCTACATCAAATTATTCGTAGAGATGTGTGGAAAAATAAAGGATTACCTTTGCCAGATACTCCGCCTGAAAGATACAAGTTTAATCGTAATCCAGATAAAAGTCCACTAAACTTATTAACACTATATAAATGAATATGAACTACAATTACTATTACAACAATGTACCCGGCGAAACGCCTAGTAGAAACAATTTAATCTATACAAGTCTTATTAGCGAAGATAACAAGATATTTGTACAATGGTATTATAACGATACCGAATATCACAAAGGACAAAATGAAGTTGTTGATCCCAAATTGATGAATGACAAGTTTCATCGAGAATTACATTTTTTACAAAATATGGCTTGGCATAACCCAGACATGGTTCCAAAGATTATAGAAGTTAACATCCCAGAGAAGAAAATTTATTTAGAAATAGACGGCGAAGATTTTTGGAATCTAGCAAAATGTAGTATTGAAAACTACGATGTAGTCTTACCTGATTGGCAAGAGCAAATGTTAGCAATATTACAAGCACATAAAGACAGAGGATGGTACAAGTACAGTTTGCACCCTAGCAGTTACTTTGTAGTAGACGGCAAATTAAAAAGCATCAATTACTTTTTTACATATAGCAGTAATGAAGGCCCTATTAGTATTGCAGACCACAGCAGTCATATATACAGTGCAAGGCAAGCAATTATGCGTAAACAAGTGGAAGCAATGGGTTTAGATTGGGACGAACCACAGTCCTTAGATAAATTACAACAGTTGTGTTTTGAAAGTTTTAGATCTAACTATCCAGATGATTTTATAGAACAGGCTAAAAGAATATATGATTAAAGGCATAAAAAATGTTCCCTACATAGACATATCGCCGTATCTCGACATGGATTCTTTTGATCAGTTACAGCCTGAAATACTCCGAGGCTTTGCAGATGCAAGAGAGTTTGCCAAAGAAGGTACATGGATGAAACCTGCTTTTAAAATAGAAGACATGAGCTATATCCCAAATTGGAAACCAATATACAAAGCTATTGAAGAGTTCCTAGCATTGCCAGATGAAGATCCAGTTAAACAAGGTGGCATAGATTTATATAGAGATTTTCAAGACTTTCGTGTTCGTAATCGATTTACACGCTATATTAAAATGGCCATGGGTGCTTACGACCCTTACATTTATTATTTCTTGTGGGAACAAGGTTCGTGGGATGATCGTAGCACACCACGCAAACTTACTCCCGAAGCTGCCTATTTTCCAAATACCGTTACATGGGTTGAAAATTTAATCACTAACAGTATCTTTGAAAACATTGGCCGTGTAATTTTCTTTCATTGCGAAGCAGGGGGTGTTCCGTTTGAACATAGAGATTTAGACGGGACCAAAGGTATACAAGACGGATACACTGATAATATAAATGAATTCATTCATATACGACCAAATTTAAAAAAACCTTTCTACTTGTGGGATCCTGAAAAACGTAATCATACATATATTAATACTCGCGCCGCATGGTGGAATGACCAAGACTGGCACGGAGGCAACGCTACTATGGAACAGAGCTATGGTTTGCGCATTGATGGCAAGTTTACAGAAGAATTTCGCAAACAGTTAGGCGTTGATAATTTGGAGAGCCATTGATGTATGATGTAATATTGTTTGGTGATATGCCCGATCTAACAACCTATGCTAGATCGTCAGGATCTCACAGGATTGCTACAGAAATACGAGAACACGGATATAGTGTACTTGTAGTAGACTTTGCTAATTACATTAACTACAACAGATTTAAACAGATTATAGAACTTGCTGTTGGCCCTAACACACTTGCTGTTGGTTTTAGTACTACATGGTTTCCATTTATTTTACCGGATGGCACATCTGTTCAGCGTGAACCTAGTAAGCCTAGTGTACGTTTCAATCAAGAATCAAATAATATAGATGAATGTTTACCTACAGAGTTTTCTACATCAGAGATTAACAAGTATATAGATCTAATTAAAAGTATAAATTCAAAGACTAAAATAATACTAGGCGGTGCCAAAGTGTTTATGTATTTGCACACACCTGTTGATGCTTGTTTTATTGGTCACGCAGAAACTATGATCATTGACTACTTGGATAGTTTAAGTGGTAAGAGACCTAAGCGTATATTCAATAAGATTATCGACTACGATAAAAAAGCACAGACCCCTTCTTGGGACTTTCGTAAGTCCAAAATAGATTACGAACCTGAAAGTTTTATTCTACCTAGCGAAACACTGATACTAGAAGTCGGTAGAGGTTGTCGATTCAATTGCAAGTTTTGTTCATACCCACTAATAGGACAAAAGAATATTGCAGACTATCTTAAGTTTGAACAATGCTTGTACAACGAGCTTATGGACAATTATAGACGTTGGGGAACTACACGCTATATTATTGTAGATGACACGTTTAATGACAGCACAGAAAAATTAGAAATGATGAAACGTGTAGTTAATAATTTACCGTTTACTCCTGTGTTTTGGTGTTATATGCGATTAGACTTAATTGTTGCAGATCCTAATCAGATACAACTTGCTAAAGATATTGGTGTGCGCGAAGTATACTTTGGCATTGAAACTTTGAATCGAGAAGCAGGCAAAGTTATAGGAAAAGGATTAGATCCTAAACGCATAACAGATACACTCGAGATGTGTGCCAAAGAATGGGGACCTGAAGTGTGGATTGAAACTGGACTTATATGCGGATTACCCAAGGATTCTGTAGAAACGTTTGAAGCAAGTTGCAGTTATTTTGACAAACCAGATAGACCTGTAGGCAACGTTAATGTAACTCCGTTGCGTATTATTAAACATTCTGATTTTACCAAGTACAGATTCAATGCAGAATTTGAATTAAACGCAGACAAATATGGTTATGCATTTCCCAACGAAAGTGTGCCATGGCAATGGACTAAGGATGACGGCACTGATATAGATACATTTGAAAAAGCTACAGAAGTTGCTGTTAAATGGCACCATAAATTAACCAGTCACATACAGTTATACAAAAGTTTCTTTTATGTTAGTTGTTTAGCAGATGTAGATTATAATACACTAATGAAAATGTCTACTTGGGAAGAATATAACAATTACCTAGGTGGACGCGATATTAAACAAGCTATGCTTGACCAAATTGAAAAAGAGTATTTTACCCCATTACTAGAATTTCTTGTAACCCGTAAAGGTTAATAAAAACTTAGGCACTAGTCCTACATTAGAACCGGCATGCCAGGAGTGTATATTTTCATACTGGTATATAGTTCCTTGAGGTTCATTGTAATATGCATCGTGTTCTGTAACAAATACGTGCCCGTGGGCAGGCTTACTTAAAAAACAAAAATATCTAACTATTGTGCCTAATGCTTTATGTTCTTCTTCCCAGGGATTAATATCCCAATGCCATGGTGTACACTTGCCTGGGCGTATTTCACTTACCCAACACATTAATGGAATGGCTCCAACTAGATTACTAATAGCATCTTCGTATTTGTGATGAAAATGTTTTCCAGATTGATAATGTCGATATTCTACTGTATCAGTAGTATAACCGGCAGACTCTAACATCTGTGTTTGGCTAGCATACTCTTGATAATAAGAATTTGAAGAATCTAAAACCATGTGGCCGTTACTTGGCTCGACGTTGTGATTAGTCAACTCGGACAAAATTTCCTCACAGTACGTTGTGCTAAGTGTGGCAATGTATAATTTCATAAATTATTTATATGCCCAGTTAACAGTTAAATATAGATATGGACATAATTGCTCAAGCTACTGAAATTCTAAGAAAACCTATTGGATGGATCGAACTGGATATAGATTTTGATTTAGATCAATGGAAAAAAGAAGCAAACAACATAACAAACTATCTAGTAAACCATAGAGAGGGCGATGGGCATGATGGATGGCGCAGTTGTTGTCTGCACGGGCTGGATATCGATATTACAGGAACTCGTCCGTTAGAACCTATTGAAAATTATCACTGGACTAAATTAACTGAACTATGTCCTTCTATTACTAAATTCTGGAAATCTTTTCCTACAGAACAATTTGTTAGACTACGGTTCATGGAATTAGCACCCGGCGGTTCTATTGCGCCTCATTGCGATGCACCTAATGGTATTAAAAATACAGAGTTTGATATGATGGATCATATGATACCAATTAACGTTGCTATAACGCATCCAACTGAATGTTATATGAATTTAGACAAGTACGGCAGAGTGCCGTGGGCCGAAGGAAAAGCATTTACAATTAATATAACTGATACACATTCAGTAGTTAATCCAAGCTCAGTTCCACGTATGCACATGATAGCACATTGTATTGTAGGAAATCGAAAGAAAGAATTTTCGGAACTAATTGTTAGAAGTTATAATAAATTCACTAGGCAAAATACGTTTTAGAGATTGTAAACGATCTTGTTCTATATTAAACTTTATTGTTACTTCGCCTTGAACAAAACTGTTTATGAATCCTAGTTTGTTTGCTTCGTTAAACCATGGACTCATTGTATTATCAAATAAAAATCTAGCGTAGTTAGGATTGTCAATACTAGTAACTACAGACACCGCGACTGGATTTGTTAGTTTGTTCTTTTTTAGTAACTTCCTAACAACCAGCTGAACTCTTGCCCTGCGCCCAAAGTTAGTAGCTGTATGTAAAAAACTAGCATCCATGTCATACCAAATGCCATCTTGTACAAGCGGGTGCATTGTTTCACGAACTAAATCAATTAAGTAACTGTTATCGCCTAATACATTCAAATGATAACGGTCATCAATGTCTGCATGGACTTGATAACATTGCCCTGGATCTAAAATAATGATCCTTGCTTCTCCTTTAACCTCAGGCAAACTGTTATAAAGTGTTTCCCAAACTGTTCCTTTATATTCATCCTTTATGACCCATGGATCGTAAAAGAAGTCACCGGTTGGGTTGTTAATAGTTGTTTTCATCGCACCTTTTGGCAAACGGTGACATGCTTCTTGGAACAATGTTATATCAACTGTATAATTGGTAGGTATTAGCATGAAATTATTTAGCGGTAGGATAGTACCTATAAATATTAATATGAACGTAATCGAATATAGACACAACTCAAAAAGCATAGCATACTGCATTGTAGATAACACCGCAGACTACAAAGACGGTTATACTGTAGAGCTAATGAAAAACATAAGCGATTACACAATTTCAAATTTGTATGGCGAAGGGTATGACGTATTTGTTTCGTTGGACGAAGATACTATACTATCACATGTAGCAAATTTAGGCTACCAACATGCAGTTGTTTTTAGCACAGGTACAGAATTTATTGTTGGAACTAATTTTTTTAAAGAAATTGAAAAACTATCCAAAACTGATTTTTTTATCTACGGGCATATTTTAGACAGGCAAGAGGCGTACTACGAACTGCATCATCAATGTTACTTGATAAATTTAGAAAAATATAATATATTAGGACAACCGGCAGTTGGACAACAAACACTCGGTTCAACTCACATGCAGATATCGCCTGTTAGAACTGTTGAAAATTTACACGACGATTATACACCTTTGTTTATATCGCCGGGTAGTTCTCAAACTTTATATAAACATAAGATGCACGGGCATAATCTTATTAGCAAAGGATTAATGCAAGGATATCAAATTGTAGCATTTTCTGAAAACATTCGACAATATAAAAAGTATTACTATCCCGAAAACCCAATTGAGTTTCTAAATCAAATATCCTGGGCACACGCTAGATACAACTATTGTATGACAGAGTTTGTTCATACTTCTCACACAGAAATTTTTCATATTAATGACACGTATGATCAACTTATTATTACAGCAAGCGGTGTAGAATTGCTAAAGTATGCAACGCCGGATGCAAATGTAATCGTATATGATTATAATCAAAAATCCTTAGATTATTATCGAGATGTTATAACCTGGAAGAATATTGAATTTGTCAAAATTGATTTAATGGGCATTTCAAATATCGATAACTTTATCAAATTCCCAGAGAAAAAAACATTAATCAATATCAGCAACATATTTTGCTACGAAGGAACTGCTATGTTTTGTAGCCTAAAATATAGACTGCACATGGAAAATATGCTATTATCTAAGTTGCCATCAACATGGAACGTATTGATTAGTCAGCGTAGTTGTGACGGATTTACAGATATACGCAATGGAGTAATTCCTATCAATAAATTGAAAACTCCAACATGGCATATGAACGGAGATTGGAAGTGATATTACATAATTTTGACGGAGTAGCTATCCCGTTCGATCCTGCATGGAAAAACATTGCTATAAGTTTAAGCGGTGGATGCGACAGTGCTCTATTAACACATCAGCTATGCACACTAGTAGAAGATACGACTATTCATGTGATATCCAATGTAAGAATGTGGAAGACACGCCCTTGGCAAAAATATAACAGTTTAGATGTGTTTAACTATTTTGTAAGAAAATTCCCTAACATAAAATTTGTTAGGCATGAAAATTTTATTCCTCCTGAATTAGAAGGAGTGTACATCGGCCCTAAGATGGGCAATCAAATTATTACACGTAGTTATGCCGAATACGTCTGTGTTAAAGAAGGTGTCTCCGCATATTATGCAGGTGATACATTAAATCCAGCAGATGTAACAGGCGGCCCAATTGATCGAAGTATAGAGGGTACTACAATGCAACCTATTAGAGAACATCTAGGAGGATTTGCATGCCAACCTTATTCAACTGTACATAAAGATTATGTAGTATCACAATATAAAAAACTTAATCTATGGGATTTGTTTAACATCACTCGTAGCTGTGAGGGCGACTTTGAAGAGTTGGATCAAAGTAACTATGTTCCCGGACAAGAAGTTCCTACATGCGGAGTTTGTTTTTGGTGTAAAGAACGCCGGTGGGGCATTGACAATGCAAAGTAAAACATTTTGTATGCATCCTTTCACAGGCCTAGCTACTAGAGAAGACGGAGCAGTTAAAGTATGTTGCCGTAGTCACCCTATTGGATTTATACAAGATAGCACTCTTGAAGAAATTTGGAATAACGATAACATGCAACGCATACGTAAACAAGTGCTGTCTGATGAAAGACCGCCCGAGTGCGCTCCGTGTTTTAATTTAGAAGACCAAGGTGTTGAAAGTTTACGTCAACGTCATATTGCCGATGTTATTCCGGAGTCACGCATTACACTTTATCCAAATGCTGTTAGCACCATGCGTGAAAATTACACTATGCCGTTTGAACTTCCAACAATGGAGATCAAATTAAACAATCTGTGCAACCTTAAATGCCGAATGTGTAATCCTATGGATAGTACAAGCTGGAATGATTGGCAGGAGATTGAAAGTCATTATCAAAAAGAAGATAACTTTCTAGTAAAAAAGATTAATGACTTAAATCTTAAAAACAAACCTTTCTTAGATAGTTTTGTAGACACAGATAACTGGTGGGAAAGTTTTGAAAAACTGTTGCCTTACTTTAGACGAGTAGAGTTTGCAGGCGGTGAACCTCTGATGGATCCTACACATTATAAAATACTCGATATGCTTGCACCTTACGGTAATAACATTGAAATCAAGTACGCTACTAATTTAACTATGCTAGGTAAGAACAACAGAACTATTTGGCAATACTGGCCCAAGTTTAAGTCAGTTGCTGTTAATGTTAGTATTGATGGAATTGATGCAAGTTATGAATACGTTCGAGGTAACGCATCTTGGGCAGAATTAATCAATAACATTAAACAAATACAAACTATTCCTAATATCAGTCGTATTGTTGGCGCAGTGGCTGTACAAGTTAGCAATGTAATGGTGCTGGACAAAATGATAGAATATTTTTTAAACGACTTAGGTGTTGTATTCTATACCAACATGGTTAATTATCCGACTGCGCTGTCAGTACAAGCAATGCCAAAGAATTTACGATTGGAAGCCATAACAAGGCTACAAGCAATACGCAGTCGAGTACATGGATTTAAATATGTTTTAGAAAATCCTATACTTATAGGTATAACTTACAAACAAATTGACGGCGTTATTAATTACCTTAAAGTAGACCGTTCGCATTTATGGCAGGAGTGTTTGGAATTTAATCGCAAACTAGATGCCAGCAGAGGACAAAGTTTTCTCGATGTTACGCCGGAGTTTAGGCCGTATGCTTAAAGTTACCAGTCGGTGGCCGCACCAAGACAGTATCAAGGTCGAATGGAATCTTGGTAAACGCTGTAACTATGATTGTAGTTACTGCCCTGCTAGTATACATGACAATTCAAGTCCGCATACCGATGTAGAAATTCTTAAACGTGCAGTAGACAAACTTGTAACATTAGGCAAGCCTATACGTCTAAGTTTTACTGGAGGCGAACCTTGTGTGCATCCTAAGTTCGATGAGTTAGTTAAGTATTGTAAACATGTGGGTATCGGTTGGATTAGTGTAACAACAAACGGAACACGCCCGTATGAATTTTATGCAGGGTTACCTGTTGATCAATATGTAATTAGTGTTCATTTAGAATACGATTGGAAACGTGTGTTCAATACTATTGAAAGTATTAATAATATAACTGAAATAAAAGTCATTGCACAAATTATGGCTCACCAAGATCATATGCCGGCAGTAATACAATTACGAGCCAAATGTTTGTTAGCAAAGATACCCAACACGGTTAGACGTATACGTTGGACACAAGGCGATCATGATTTGTTTGATGATATGCGCTACAATACAAATGATTTAAACTGGCTCAAAGAAATGGATTCCACTGTGCCAGAAAATACAGTAATGTTTTTGAAAGAAGAGCCTGATATGCCGAGGCTCAAGCATGCTAATGATGTTATCAAACTACATCTAAATAAATTTAATGGTTGGACTTGCAACGCAGGTATAGAAAGCCTAATGATAAATTGGGACGGTGATGTACATCGCGCCACTTGTAGAGTCGGTGGTAGTCTAGGAAACATATACGAAGGCGACTTCGTTGCACCTAGCGAACCCGTTAGATGCGATAGAAATTTCTGTACCTGCGCGGCAGACATTCCACTGACAAAGGTAGCACCATGAAATATGTAGGTAACTATAGTGGTTGGATTGATCAACAATGGATTGATTTTATTCTTGAGAATACTGGATTTGGAAGGCCGGCCGAAGGAAAGAAACCAGATAGTCCCCAAGAACTGGCAGAGTATCAAAAAGCAAGAACTGCTGGATACAAAGACGACGCCAAGTATTTTTACATGTTTACACCAGAAAATTTTCCCTTCGAGTTGTCCGTACCTTTTACAGATCAAAAGTATCACTGGTGGTTTACAAAAATGAATCCTGGAAACTTTATGCCCATGCATGTTGATCCACACACACTGTATCAGCATAGCAGTCAACGGTTCTGGGTAGCTTTTCAAGATTGGCAACCTGGACATATTATGATGTATGAAGATCGAGTTATTACAAATTACAAAAAAGGCGATGTTTATATGTACGAAGATGCTAACGCATTACATGGCGCGGCCAACATTGGATATGTACCACGCATCATCTTACAAGTAAGTACCCATGATTAAAACTACTGCAATTAATTTAGAACATCCAGAGTCTATGATGGTAACATGGGATGTCGGGCGTCGATGTAATTACGACTGCACCTACTGCGAAGATACAAGACATAATAATACTAGCAAGCATCGTACTATAAAAGAATTAAAAATCACATTTGACTTCATACAACGATGGACTAAATTGTATAATGCACAACGTAATATGTCTGTAACTAACATTAATTTCACAGGCGGCGAACCTACCAGTAACCCACACTTTTTTGATTTTGTAGAATTTGTTAATCAACAACCTGGATACAATTTAAGTCTAACAACTAATGGTGCGTGGAGTCCAAAATTTACAGACCGTATTATAAAAAACTTTTCCGGTGTTACTGTTAGCTATCATGCTGAAGCACACCCAAATCTTAAAAAGCAAGTCATTGATAACATTATCAGTTTAAGTAAATCAAATGTTTGGTTACAAGTTAATGTTATGTTACATACAGATTTTTGGGATGAAACTGTTGGAGTGTGCGAACAGTTAGATCAACTAGGTATCAAATATAATCCAAGACCAATCGGTGATGGAAATATAACTCGCAAAGGTTGGTTTAGTGATAGTACTGGTGTTATGCGTAGAACTAGCCACGAATACAATCCAGAACAGATTGCGTGGTTCTATAACAAAATGGGTGTAGGTAGTGCTCCTAACGATAACAAGGAAGGAACAGACATTGGCAGAACTTGTTGCGGTAGGCGTTGTACTACAGGCAAAGTCAACGGAGAGTGGCAAGCTATTAAACTAGTCGATACACACTTCAAAGGTTGGAGTTGTATGGTAGATCACTATTTCTTACATATCGACCAAGAAACTGATACAGTGTATCATCATCAAACATGCCAAGCATTACACGGAAACAAGCGTGGGCCTGTAGGCTTGCTTAAAGATGCGGATCAATTGATTGCAGATTTAGAAATGCGTTTGCAGAGTAAAGAAAGTATTGTCTGCCCTAATACTCGATGCGGGTGCGGCATGTGTGTACCCAAAGCAAAAGACTTAACAGATTTTATACAAATTAAAAAAGATCTACTAGTTCAGGAAATATCTTCCTAAAGTCTGTTCCTCGTTGAGCATCGGTAACAGTTAAGTAATCTTCCAACATGGGTAATTTGTTAGTCCAATCTTCTGACATCATATATTGAACTAGCCCTTGCCAGCGTTTTAACCCATATGGATTGTTCATAAATTCAACATCTGTACTTTTTCTAGAGCAGAAATATTCCACCTGTCTGGCTACTTTATTTTTTAAATGTTGTGGCAATACTTTAACATTTAAATAACTTGGCAGATATACTAAATGTGTTCCTATTAATCCAGCACCGTAAGGCGGAAGATTAATCTTTTTAAAATTTTTACTTTCCTTCCAATGTACAAACTCTGGCACAGTTAGCACGTTTAACAATTGGACAGCACAGGCAATATTAACTGTAATGTTATCAGGAGTGTCGTCAAGTCGTTCTAAGTTAGCAACGACATCGGCCCATTTGCTAGGATAACGTATGTAATCATTACGAATACCAATAGCATCAACACTAAAATTAAACTTTACCTGTTTAAAATGATTCCACAATTCAAATAAGTTTTCAGGCAATTCTAATCCGTTTGAATTGTAACGTAATACGCAGGACTTGGCCGCGCCAGTTTCTACCATAAACTCTAAAATTTTATAGTGTTCAGGTATTAACAACGGCTCACCTCCGGCAAAATACAATTCGCGAATATTATGTGCCTGGGATCTCATATCGCTAAGAAAACTACTTTTTTTATACCATGTATAATCAAAGTCACTGTTCCATTGCTGATCTTGTCTTAGTTCAATAGTTTTATATTTAGGATATTGTAGTTTCCATTCTTTGATCCAACTGCTACTATCATGCGGACTGCACATGATACATTTGAGCTGGCAAAGATTTCCTAGTCGTAAATCAAAGTATGGAATATCAACAGGCAAACTGCCGTCGGCACTAGTGTTGTTTATGATCAAAGGCATATCCAAACGTTCATTCCAAACGATAGTTTCCCATTGTCTTTTACTTACAATACCTTTTGATTCTTCTTCAAAGCATTTAGTACAGCTAGGAGGAATTTGATTATTCAACATCTGCAATCGTACAGATTTCATATACTCACTATTCCATACTTCTGCAAGAGAGTAATCTTGCAAATTCATGTTCTTACCATTAGCAGTAACTAACCCAACACCTTTGTCATCTTCTTCGCCCGCGCCGCTTGCATTGGCAGTACAGCACACACGCACATCACCGTTAGGTCGTGTAGCAAGATGTATCCAAGGCAACGGGCATAAATTATTTTTCATAGCTCTTCACTGATGATGAATTGGTCTCTAGGCTTGCTAAGTTTATTAGTACCGCATGTCCTAGCACAAGTTATTAGTTTTTGTTCGTGCCAATATTTGTCCCAAACTGTTTGATATTCTTCAGAGTCTACTATTTCTTTTACAGACCTATTTTTAGTATCGATATTATCAATGCCTCCTAAGTCTTCAATCAACATATGATATTGTTTTAAAATTTCCTGTCGGACATGTGCTATTTCCGATTCTAGATCTATGTAATTATAAGGCGCACTAGCTATCCAACAACAGGGGAATAATCTACCAAACGCATCTATGTAGATTTCTTTGTACTTTAATGCATAGCAATCAATTATACTGTCTTCGGCTATTTTTTTATAATTTAATATATCTTGTTTTTTAAGAAAAACAATTTTACTTTCAGTTGCTGGTTGTAGATAATGTGTAACATTACCGTGTTTGTCAAGTACTGGAAATTCTGTATCTACAACAAATCTGCTACTGTCTTTCATAACAAAACTTTTAAAACCTAATTCCGAAGCTAATACTTTAGCAGATTCTACTTCATGTGCATTGTGTTTAAATCTAATAAACGTCCACTCTGCAATGCCCCCGGCTTTTATAAATGAACTGGCATTGTGAATAACCTGATCATAATCTGTACCTATGCGATGTACGCTATGGGTATCCTTTAATCCGTCGATGGCAAAAACTACAACATGTCGTTTGGGAAGGGCTGTGGCCAATCTAGTCCACCATGCAGTATTTCTTAAACTACCATTTGTGTGTATATGTATAGAAACAAACGGATTAGTGGCAACTACATGTTCCACCATTTCAAGTAAATCGTTGTTTAATAATGGATCTCCAAAGTTTCCACAAAAGTTTATACCTTCTAGGTTCGTTAACACTTCGGAATTAATAACATTTTTAAAATTTTCTAGAGTCCAATTATTAACTTGTATAAGAGGATTAACTACTCCGCCGTTAATATTCCTACTGCACATAGGACAACTAGCTTGGCAGTTGTTGGTAATTTCCAAATGTATTCGACGTAGTTGAGAAAACTTAAACATTACTTACGCCCTATAACCATGTATCGAGTATATACAGGTGTTTCTAATTCACCTTCCCACAGTACAAACTTCAATTTGCACTGGTCTTTAAACTCTTGCAGATTTTTAGATGGGCGCACATGTTCGGGAATTTCATAGTTATTACCCTGTAACACTAACAGTCCTTTCATCTTACTCGACCACAAGTCGTATTGCGGTTGTGTTAAATGTTCGCAACTGGTATTTATTATCACATCACATGTAGACGACATTGTACACATGTCTTCAGTTATAGCTTTAAATCTGCCTTCGATTTCTTCTAGTTTATTCATCATGTGTGCAGTATGCTCGCAAGTAGGATCAATATCGATACTTAATATTTTCTTAATAGGAACATCACTTTGAAATAACATACTAGCAAGTGTGCCGACCCACCCTCCGTAAATTTCTATATCAACTGAATCATTAACAAATGGTTTCAAGTTATCAATTAACCATTCTTTGCTTTTAATTTGTCCAGCCCAAAAAGCGTCCAAGGTCCTTAGAGGATTGGCACTCTGTCGGATTGCGTTCATCCAGTAGTGAAGATGATCTAAATCTATTTTCATTTTTCTAAACGTATTGGTATAATTTTTCTAGTTACCGTATTTCCAATTCTTTTTTTAGGCATATTGGTATCAGTAACACATACGCAGTCTTCCTGGTCGCAAATAGTAGGAACTATATTAGGATTAAATTTTTCTTTAAAATTGGAATCAAATAAATTGTATCTAACATCACTATCAAATAGTCTGTTTGCACAGTATCCTGTTAGCCCGCCTTCCGGCCCTACAGCAAGCCAGTTGACTCCTATACTACATTCCCATCCTTTAAATTTGTTCATCTTGTTTACTAAAATATGATTTTCTGAGACTGAATGAGATTTGCCTTTAGTGTCAACTACTACGGTGTTTATTCTATAACTACGATTGTGTAGCAAAAACCACCACCATAACTGACCGCGAGCTCGTACAGAATTAACAATATTTTTTTGTTCGTCTGTGTAATTTAATGTTGGGTGGATTACTTCATTATATCTAATAGACCAATGATATTTACTTTTCTTTAACTCCTCAACAAGGCCCATACACTTGTCCCAAGCTGATGGGTCCATTAATACCTGACAGCTAACTAACACATTTTTGCTGTATAAAAAATCCGCCACGTTCCTTACATGTTCTATATCGACAAATTCGTGATGCACACTAATAGAAACATTGTCTAAGTAAGGATAGACCGTTTCCCACCAACTTAGTTTTCTACTTCCGTTGGTATGCATTGTCATTTTAACATTATAATTCTTTTTAAAATAAGATACAAAAGGTAAAAATTGTTTCCAGTTAGTGGGTTCACCTCCTGCTAAATTAAAATCAAATTCAGTTTTTCCTGTATGTTCCTGATAGTAATCGAGCAAGTGAGCCAAGTTTGGAATTAACACATCTGCATCGGGGTATTTTATTGTGCCGGCATTTGCCTCTGGCCAACAGTACCAACATTTAAAGTTGCAGTAGTTACTTAAGGTTACTCCTACCCTTACTAAACGGTTAGTATATTTCTGTTTTATTTCTGTAATTTCCATTTTATTTCCGTTTTGGTATCTTGCTGTCTGCACTACTAACACACCTATCAGTTACACATACTTTGGGTGCGGAAAACAAAGTAAATTTTTCTATTGTTCCTAAGTTTTCTTCTTTGCAACTATAGGCTCGCTTGACTTCATTACCTCTTATTATAACACTTTGATAGCCGCTATTACAAGTCCAATGGGTAAAACTATTAAAGTCTAATGCGTTGAAACGCTCTGCTTGATCTATGTAATAATCTTGATTGCCGTCAGTTAGTCTGATCTGATTATCCTCTTGTTGTTCAAAATCGTCCTTCATTATATCAATCATTTCCTGAGTGTAGCCGTCTACGATATTGGTCGCGCTGGGATTACTCTGAGGCTTAAGAGTTACATTGATGCCACGTTTACGAAAACGTTCACATCTCTCTAAGGTTTCAAAAAACTTATCAGGAACCATAACTTGATTAATAGTCACATGTACTAAATCTTCCATCAACTGCAAACACTTGTCACCGAACTCGGACTCTTTGGCATGCTCAGCGTGATAACTGGCAGTAATGCTTCTACGCTGTAGCAAACAGGTTGCATTATGCCAGTTGCGCCACCATGTCAAACTGGGACTTAGATTAGTGGTCATATGCACTGTTTGGTACGGTGTTGCTACACCGTCATCCAAGTGTTTGGTTAAGTCTAATAAATATTTGTAAGCAGTTGGTTCACCGCCGCTGAACGACCAATGGAACTGGTTAAACCCATTAGCTCGTGCTTGACGCTTAATCTCGTCTACAGTAGATTTATATACTTCAAGCGGTTGGTGATCTGGAATGTCAGTTCTTGCATAGGGCCAACAGTAACTACATTTATAATTGCAAAATCTGCCCAATATCCAACTTACGTTAAATAACGGGCGATCCAACATAGTTTGTTGTCCAAAATATGTGATCTTTTCAAAAGGTATGGTAGAAAATTGCATTGACAGTATTTACAAATGATAGTATACTAACAGGGTAGACGTGAGTGGAACCGGTATACCTCCTCCTAGTAAGCTGACCCCCAGCTGAACGGAGGGAATGGGCCTTGCCCTTAGGGTGGCTTTGGAAGTTCGAATCTTCCCGTCTACACCAAATTAAGGCAAAGAAAATGAAAAAGGCACTTGTACTATTATTGTTTGTATCCAATGCATGGGCAGTTGAAACTCCCTATGATAAATTCTCAAACGAAAATAATGTAACCAATTCCACAACTATTACTTGGCGTACTGTGGACAATGTAAAGGCGGCATGCGATGCCGAAAATGCCCGGCGTGGATTTGGACCTTTCCAAACAGGAAATAAAAACATGGATGCCTGTAGCTTTTGGGATAAGAAAGATACCTGCATTATAATTACAGCAAAGAATACTGACTACTGGACTGTAGGACATGAAATGCGCCACTGCTTTCAAGGAAAGTTTCACAAATGACCAAAGTAAATTCAAGCCCTGAACGCCATACCTTTCAAAAAGAAGGGTATATCAAACACTGCGAGGAAGAAGGCAAAGAACCAAATCCCGACTATGTTAATATGTATGAAAGTTGGCGGGAACAGGAAGCAGAAGAAATTTTAGATCCTGCTTGGCAAAAGAACAACATGGAGTACGATCTACGTAGCACCAAGTGGATTTGCGACAAAGTTAAAGCCAGTGACACCTACGCCCAAAACTTGTATGCGGCCATGTGTAATATGACTTGGCAAAGCAGAGAGTTTTGGCAAGAGATGAAAGGCGAAACTTGGAGTTGCAGTTGGCGCAGTGCCGGTGGTATAATAGCTGACATGCAAGAAAAGGGTGACTATATTGACTGGTACTGTAGCGGTATCGGTAATGCCGAATTAGGCAATGGCCTAACTGGTGCCGATGGCACAGGTTATGTTCCGGAAGGTGTTGTGACTGAAGAGATTGAATTGGACTTGAATCGTTTAGGTTGGAGACCAGTTCCTTGGGAAGATGACTAATAAAGGTGTAAATAATATTATGACAACTTGGACCATAACAGTAGAAGAAGATCCAGAAACTGGAGATTGTATCCTTCCATTTCCTGAAGATTTTCTAGCACAAGCAGGCTGGAAAGAAGGCGACACACTTGATTGGAAAGACAACGGAGACGGCACTTGGTGCCTTACAAAAGTAAAAGATGAGCAATAAAGAAGACGTAATAGAATTGGTGGGTGCAGTTGAAGAAGTACTACCCGGCAGTATGTTTAGAGTAAAAGTAGAAAATATGCCCAACCCACTATTATGCTATATGGGTGGTAGATTGAAGCAACATAAGATTAGAATCATTTTAGGTGATAATGTCAAATTAGAAGTTAGCCCTTATGATTTAAGCAAGGGTAGAATAACATTTAGGTTGTAACTATGAACATCATTCTCGAACGTGTATATAATGTTTGTAAACAAGTTCGAGAACAGAGCCCGGATCCAACGACTTTTAAAAAACTAATAGGCCGTACTCGCAATACATTCAAACTACATGAATTTGATATTGCAATCAAAACCAAAAAAGATCGGGACTTAGATGCGGACAAGTGGTATGTTATGGCATACTACGATAGCGAAAATGATTTTAATTTAGATACAGCTATAGAAGTTATTGTTTATCATAACCTGCACGGCGACGAAGAATTTGGGTCGCACCAAATAACTAGTTTTCTCACAGAAATATTTGATGCAACTGTACACGAATTCCGTCACCAATATCAAAGTATGCGCAGAGACCATAACCAGTATGGAGAGCATGCTGACACACCATATGAAGCATACCTTGCAGATGATGATGAATTGGATGCCTATGCATTTAGTATTGCTATTGAACTGCTACGCACAATGGATGTAGAACGTGCCAAACGAAGATTGGGTAGGATCAGCGTTTTGAGTAAAATGCGTACAGGTAGTCAATTTTCCAGTCCCCAACTACGAGCATATATCAGCCATTTTGGCTTGAACAGTATCACCAAAAAATTATCCAAAAAGATATATCATCACTTGGAAACAGTTGACAAGAGATACGTTTTCATGTAAAATACAAAGTACATTAACACACAGAGAGCGTTATGAAAGAGTTTCCCACACAACAGGTATTAGAGTTGGCCTGTGCGGCACAGCGCATTAACGGTGCGTACATCAAAGAACCCGAGCACATTCACGCCGAAGACGGAAAATTCATGTACACCAAACATGCCAATAAAATGATGATGTTGTGTACACTGGATTTTACTATTTGGACTGCTGAACCATCCAGTGGGCCTGCGCCCATAAAGGTACTGCCCGAAGATGTTGCCCTAGCAGAAGAAATCAAAAACTATTTTAAACGATTGTTGTTTGCCGCTATTGAAGGCGAAAATGATTTCCAGACCAGCATCAATACCATATTGAGCGGCGATGCAGTGAAGCAAAACCAGTTTGGTTATGTGGCCTGCTTGCCCAGTGTGTACGTTAGAGATCGTGCTCAAAACAAAATCAAAAAAGTTGCACGTCAAGTTGAAGAAGGATATTTGGGTGCGATTGGCAGTCAGTTGAAAGATTTAGATTGCGAAATACTTGAGTCAGTTAAGTCAAAAAACTATGAAGGCTACAATATTTCTGCTATAATTAACAACAGGATGGCGTCTTGGCTTAACAAGACAACCCTTAACTTAGGTGCTTGTGTAATTGTCAAGGCAAAAGTTAAGGATCATACTAAACATTGGAAACATCAAAATGATGTTACTAGACTTAACTTTGTGAAAGCGGCACAGTGATGATTAATTTAAATGTGTTTGAATTGGACAAGATTAAAAAAATCTGCGAGGAAGTAGGCACAGAGTATTTTACTCTAGGGCAGACCGATGAGTCTGGCATTGGTAGTATTTTAACTTTAACTTACGATACTGAAATTGCCGGCTACCCTGCAAAGATTTCAGTTGAAGTAAGAGGCGTGGAGAGCTGGTAATGAAACAAGAACATGACGAATACCTCTGTAAGGTATATCCAAAGATGATGGTAAACCGCAATGCACCTATGACTGAAACTTGTATGTGCTGGGGATTTGAATGTGGAGATGGTTGGTTCCCAATTCTCAATCAGCTCATGGGTAATATCCAACATCACATTGATTGGAAGAATCGAACAGAAGAAGTGGTTCCGCAAGTGGTGTTAGAACAGGTCAAAGAAAAGTTTGGCACACTAAGATTTTACTATAGTGGCGGCGATGACTACATCAGCGGACTTGTAAGCATGGCAGAAAGCATGTCAGGAATAATGTGCGAAACTTGCGGCAACCCTGGCACAAGAACAAGCGGTGGCTGGATTAAGACTGCTTGTAAAGAGCATGGCGGCATTGATTATGAAAGTGAAGAAGACAATGATGAATAATTTTTTAAACTGGTTTGGGCGTCACCGTAAAACTATTGGTTATACTGTTGGCGGTTTAAATGTGATAGATGGCATCGTTAGTATATCTTTTGGGGATTATACTAATGGCATGTTGTGGTTAGTTGTTGGTACAGTTATTTTAATTGATACAAAGGAATTTAAATGATTACAATTAAAGAATGGATGGAATTGACTGACTATAAAATTACCGAAGGTAGTGAGTATGGTTGGAGTTGCTATGGCCCAAATGCCTATTGCCTGGATAGTTGGAATGGTGTCCACGGCAAAGGTGGGTATAGTTTTAGTATTGTGTTCAGTACCAAAAGTCAAAAGGTATACGAAGTCAGTATGAGCGATTATACCAACGACCGTGCATATAGAATGATAAACCCAAAGTTCCAAGAAAAACATCGTAAAGAAGCACTAGCTCGCAATGTCGATTTGAATGAAGCATGGGACGATGTCAATTATGTAGACTTAGAAGTTGTCGATGACTTTATTCAAAAGGCGCTGGCTATTCGTTCAGGTGAAGACTACAGTACAGATGTATCAATTCCAATCAACTTGCCGGACGAAATTCTTATGTTTGCTTTTAAACAAGCGCACGAAAAGAACATGACATTTAACGACTTTGTTAATCAAATGTTGCGTGATTTTATTGATAAAGTCAATAAAGGCGAGTATACTAAAGAAGAAGCCCAGCAGTGGGTAGCCGAAGGTGGACAATGGCCTTTTAAGAAAAGTGAAGACATTTAATTCTATAGTTAGTGCTATAAAAGAATTTTTGCCCGATTATTCTCAGACGATAAAAGAAACTAAATGGACACGATTCAAATGGCAAGGTCTTACCCTAATGAAGGATCCCATGACCTTGTCCATTTATCAACAATTGATACAGGATTTAAAACCAAAAACTATCGTTGAGTTTGGATCGTTTGATGGAGGCAGTGCTCAATGGATGTCTGACGTAAATCGTGCAATAAAAAATGACTGCACAATTTATACGTATGACATTGACACACATCCAATTAAGTGCTATAATACTGATATTGTAATAACACAATTAGATGTTAACAACATACAACAATATGTCGATGATAATTTAGTTGTGTTAAAACAACTACCTAAGCCAATCCTTGTAATAGAAGATTGCCATGCTAATGTAGTTGAGTTATGCAGACAAGTTGACAGATTTTTAGAGGTAGGCGACTACTTGATTATTGAAGATACTTTGGATGTAGACAAATATCATGATCTGGATACATTCATGTCATCTAGCAATAACTATGAAGTTGACCGATACTATTGTGATTTTTGGGGATTAAATAATTCTTGGAATGTAAATTCTTTTTTGAAGAAGGTTAAAAATGAGAATCAAACTGGTCAGTGATCTACATTTAGAGTTCAGTGACATCAACATTCAAAACGACAATAACTATGACGTTTTGATTCTTGGCGGTGACATTTTGGTCGCCCAAGATCTCCACGACCATCCTGAGATGGACTATGGTATGTATTCTAATGTTAACTTAGAAGGTCTCGGACGTAGACAGCGTAAAGCGCAGGCCTACAGAGACTTTTTGAAGCGTTGCAGTTTTCAGTTCCCACATGTTATCTACATCATGGGCAATCACGAATTCTATCACGGCAAGTTCTATGGTGCTATCGATTACATGCGTGACGAGTGCGCCAAGTATCCTAACATTCATATGCTGGAACAAGATACAGTTATCATTCAAGATAGGAATAAAGAAACCGGTGAAGTCTCTGATGTGGTGTTTGTGGGCGGAACACTTTGGACTGATATGAACAAGCGCGATCCGCTGACCATGCATGCTATCGAAGGTATGATGAATGACTTTCGCATCATCCGTAACGACTACAGAAGCTATGCTTGTATGAGTGCATTGGATGTTGCTGTACGTCACGATAAGACTCTTGCCTACATCAAACTGATTGTGCAGGAACACAAGGATAAAAAGTGCGTTGTGGTAGGACATCACAGTCCAAGTTTCCAAAGCTGTCACGAACAGTACGGCAATGATCATTTGATGAATGGTGGCTACCACAGTGACTTGAGTGAGTTCATTTTGGATCACCCACAGATTGTGTTGTGGACACATGGACATACTCATCATCCATTTGATTACATGATCGGTGAAACACGAGTTGTATGTAACCCACGTGGTTACGAAAACGATGGTTACAGCGAAGACACTGGCTGGAACCCTAATATTTTATTGGAGATCTAAATGACAGAAGAAGTTAAATCAGTAAGCGATATGATTCGCTTGACAGCAGATAACAGTTTGGGATTTATGAAGCAAGTTGCTGATCATATTGACAAACTGGAAGAAGGTGTTGTACAACTACAAAAACGTGTAGCAGAATTGGAGGCCGCTAGTGGCAACAATACTGAGGCACAGTGATACTTGTCAAATCAAAATGGCAAAGTCTGCTAAACTAACTGAAGCAGTCGTTCAGGATTTTGAAGAACACAAGATCCTGAACGTTATCGTTGGCAAGGCAGTTAAGATTAGTATGAAATGGAACGGCCGGTGTTATGAAGGTCGTAATGCTGGTATGGATTTTGAAAGTGCAGGTCCTACGGTTAGTCGCACTACTACGGGAAGATAATATGAAAATTGGTCTAAGTTATAGTCGTTGTGTCAAAGATATTGTAGACGGTGTAGTGGATATCGAAGATGTATTAGTAATTATTGCTCGTACAAATTTTGATCCGCACGATGACGAACAATGGCGGAGCATTTGGCACGGCTATGCTGGCGGCACTGATGCAAACATGATGCGTGGATTCTTCGGTGGCAGTAATCCGGAATGGGCAGGATACGGCGATGATCAAGAAGACTTGTTCCGTAGTGTCAGCATCGAACTTTGGGAAAGTGGCAAGTTCCATCAGCCTCGCCAATTTGGAGCACACCCAACACGCAGACCAGAAATTTGGCTAGAAGCAGTCTTGCCAAATAGCGAATTAGAAACCAATCCCACAGCCAAATTGGCTTGGGAAAAGTTCCAAACCATCGCGGGACTTTCGAGTGTCAAACTGGATGACAAGTATCAGTAATGGTTGTATAATACTAATATCGTAACAGTTATTAGGAGCATTTCATGAAGTATGCTGTATTGCTTTCAGCACTACTGCTAGGCGCTTGCAATCAAAATGCAAGTGTAACTGTATCCGCACCCCCAAACTTGACCTATGAGTATTTGGTTAACTATCCGCTTAACTGTGAGCTGGCGGATAGTCAGCTGGCGGAACTTAGAGCTATTGAATCCAAGTTTAACTTTGACTCAGATGTTGATAAGTTGTCAGCAGATGATAGGGCATGGAATGGCATGATCAAATCTAACATTTGGTGGTTTGCTTATAGGTGCAACAAGTCATGAAAAAATATCTACTCTTATCATTGCTCTTGGCTAGCCAAATTGTGTCGGCTAACTGCAATTTGAAATCGGCTAGTATTTTGGAAAATACTCATAAAGTCGGCCCGGTAACTAATCTATCCAAAATTTTCGATGCGGGCAAAGGCAGTTGTAGTGTATCTTACAGAATTGATGTAGACGGTACAGAACACATGGTTGTTTATCGTGCTAATGGTCCTGAATCCGAAAGCGTACTATGCGGCTATGCCGTTGAACGAAGCCGTAGAGAATTGTTGCTCAATCTAGGCGGACAATTCAAAACACAGGCTAACTTGGTATGCGAGGAAGGTAAATCTGTTAAACAAAAGATCCAAATTGGTGATACAATTTTGGAAAACGAAGTTGGTATGAACACTAGATTAAATCACTATTGGCCGTACAAACAATATTCAAAATGTCGTATATTCAAAGAGCAGTATGTTCGAAACAAGGCTCCGGTGGAATATAATGGTGTTATTTGTCAACAAGATCAGAACGACATTTGGGTAGTGGTTGACAAGTGGTAACGAAGGCAGTATAATATAAACATGTTCAACAAACACACACAGAAAGGTTTACTATGTTGAAATACATTGTGGTTTTTATCGCAGGCGGTATTTTCTTTACAGTTGGTTTTGGCGGAATCGCTCGTATGCTGGACAAAGGCGTAGACACTGTTAAAACACAATCAGTGGAGTTGGCAAAATGAAAACTGTAGTAGCATTGATTTTAGTAACGGCCCTTGCCGCTTGCGGAACAGTAGCAGGTGTAGGTAAGGATATTCAATCGTCCGCAGAATGGACAAAAGAAAAGATGTCAGGAAAATAAAATGAAAAAGTTTTTAATGTTAGCTCCTTTGGTTGCAGTACTTGCGGCTTGTGGTACAACTGATGTTTATCAGAAACGTGCTGATAATGAACGCGAACGTAATGAACGCTATGTTGAACGTGCTATTGATCAAGCACCTAAATGGTTCAAAGAACCTCCACTGAGCAACAGTGCAGTTTTTGAATCTGGTACTGCTGTAAGTTCAGATTGGTCAATGGCCGATATCAAGGCTAAGGCCGCCGCATATGGTAAGATCTGTATGGCCGCTGGTGGTACTGCTAGCCAGAACACTAAGATCTATCGTGCAGACACTGATACAACTAGTTCAGAGTTTAGCGAAATGGCCTTGCGTACAAGTTGCAAGAGTGTTGACTTAACTGGTGTCGAAGTTAAAGAAATTAAACACATCGGCGAAGGTGGACGCTTCCGTACTTATGTACTGGTAGCATTGCCGACAGGGGATGCCAACGTATTGCGTAAGGCTAAAGAAGCCGCTAAGGTACGTGAACAGATGGCCGCTCGTGCGCCAGAGGCTTTGAAAGAATTGCAGTAATGATTAGAGAGTTTATCAATATTGTAGAATCTATGGGTGCCGGAATTACCGATGAGTGGTTTGCTCGCGGTAGTTTCGAAACCTATAAACATCCTACACCCATACACTACAAAACAGCGATTGAGCCAGGCACTATAAAAACACTGGAAGGTCCAGTTGACTACCAAGCAGGATTCAAAATTATTACTGGCCCCAAGGGCGAACAGTATCCAGTAAACCCTGCAAAGTTTGCTGACTACTATGATGACAATCGGGATGGCACTGCCACTCCCAAGAAGATTCATAAACACGCCAAGCTAGCAGATCACAGTGGTGTGGTAAAAGCCAGCTGGGGTGATTTGAATTACACCGCAGGCGAAGACTATATCGTGCGTCACGGCCCGGGAGATTACGGTGTTGTGAAAAAAGATATTTTTGCACAGACTTACGACACATCCAATGTTCACAGTAGCTGAATCTAATATTAGAACTATCCGCCCTGGAGATCCAAAGTTCTTACTCAAAGATACATTTACAGTGTGTCAACGAGCTAGTATAGAAATCTCTAAGGATTGTCCTTCAAACTATAAAAAAATTATAGCACAAGCATATGAAAATGGGTGGCTTAAACCTGTGGCGCATGTTTACGGAAAAGAATTAACAATGGATGCTATGCGATGAAGTTCTTTGAGCCCTTACGTGATGACCTAATGGTCCAGCAACAGATCTCAAATAGTTGGGAACACATGGTGGGTGTTATCATGCTGAACCAAACTGGCCGCAAACCAGTAAAGCTGACCTTGCCAGAATTCCTATATTGGTTCCCTACACCGCATGCCCTACTCAAGGCTGATGAGGACTTTGTCAAAACCATCTTGGCACCTCTGGGCATGATGAATGTGCGCTATGAAAGATTGGTGCGTATGAGCAAGGACTACTTGACCTGGGACGGCGAAGATGCTACAATGCTGTATGGTATTGGAAAATATGGATCGGACAGTTATGAGATATTTTTCAAACACAACTACAATGTTGAACCAACAGACAAAGAATTAAAAAGATATTTACAAGAGGAAATCTATGCCTAATTTGGTACCCATGGTAATCGAGACCGAAGCTCGAGGAGAACGTGCATACGACATTTATAGTCGTTTGTTAAAAGACCGTATTGTTATGTTGGACACAGATGTCAACGAACATTCGGCAAGTTTGATTGTAGCACAGCTACTATTTTTAGAAAGCCAAGGCAATGAAGATATCAATTTTTTTATCAACAGTCCGGGCGGAGTGGTTACAGCTGGCATGGCTATTTACGATACTATGCAATTCATTAAGCCTGACGTTAGCACCATCGTTATGGGCCAAGCCTGTAGTATGGGAAGTCTGCTTGCTACTGCTGGTGCTCCTGGCAAGCGTAAAATACTACCAAACGCCAGACATATGATCCATCAGCCCTCAGGCGGCGCCGGCGGGCAAGCTACGGACATGGAAATTCAAGTGAAAGAGATCCTAAAAATGAAGCAGAGTTTGACACAAATTTACGTCAAACATAATAGCAAGGGCAAAACATTTGATGAGTTTCATGCAGGTATGGAAAGAGATAACTTTATGAGTGCCCAGGAAGCCCTAGATTTTGGGTTGGTTGACGAGATCATTACAAAACGCCCATAAAGTGTGTATATAACTGGTGGGCCTAGTATACTATAAATAGTATTAACTAGGAGTGTACTGTGGCCCAACTACCATTCAATTGGTCAGAAATTACCCGAAGTGACTTGTATTCCATGTTCTATTCGCTTAATGGCCAAATAGTAGGGCAAGAGCTTTCTCCTAGTCAGATACAAAAACGCATCATTAGGCATGTCAAAGCGCACTTGCCCATCAAACTTAAAAAATGCATTTATGCTCCTACCACACGTGGCTTTATTTTCATGGGTGGAGTATACTACAGTGATTTGGACAAAAAACGCAAACCAGCCATAGAAGTCAATTTCAACTACAATCCTGAAGATCGAAAGCTACGACTAACCAATCATCGTTTTAAACGCATGGCCATTCGATTTGCCGATGTGGTCCTGCACGAAATCGTGCATCAACGTCAATTCCGTGCTAGAAATTTTAAAAATATTCCCGGCTATCAAAGTACAGCAGAATACGCCAAAGAACGTAAAAAGCAAGAGTACTACGGAGACAGGGATGAAATGGGTGCTCATGCCTTTAATTGTGCCTGTGAATTGATTGATCGTTTTGGTTACGATCCCGCAATCATTGGCCAATATTTGGATTCTGATCAATGCCGTAAACATAAAAACTCCACCTGGAGTGATTATTTGAAAGTGTTTAAGTGGAATCATAATCATCCAATCATATGCCGCATGCGAAATCTAATCATGCGCCAATTGGAAAATGCCTACTACGGCAAGCCATTTAAGACCTCTACACACTTGACATACTGATAATTATACTGTATAATGTAATTTGTACAGTTAATCATCGGAGTCAATATGAGCGTTTGTGCCAGTCACATTTGGAGTTTGGAAAGTCATCCAAGCCGTTTAAACAAAGAAGCAATCATTCAAACTATTGCAGAAGATAACTGTGATGAATTCTTTGCCGGTTGTCGCTTGGCACTGGATCCCATGATTACTTTTGGATTGAAACAAATACCGGAGAAAAAAGATGAAGATGGTCCTGGGCTTAGTTGGAGTAATTTTATTAGCGTTGTCGAGCGTTTACGTAATCGTGACCTCACAGGCAATGCCAGCCGTGATGCCGTTGATGCGTTAATTAAACAGGCCACACAAACTGAGTGGAATGGTTGGTACCGTCGTATTCTTATCAAAGACTTACGCTGTGGTACTAGTGAAAAAACAATTAACAAGGTAGTGGAGAAAAAATATGCTCAATATGCTATTCCAATTTTTGGTTGTCAGCTTGCTCATGACAGTGCTAATCATGAGTCTAAGGTCACAGGAAAGAAACTCATCGAAGTCAAACTTGATGGCGTTCGCGTTATCACTATTGTACGTAGTGATGGTAGGGTTGATATGTTCAGCCGTAATGGTAAGGAACTTGCTAATTTTCCTCATATAGCACAACAGATTTCAAACGTGATCCAACTAAAAGGTTCCAGCAATAGCATGGATGTTGTACTAGATGGTGAGATTATGAGTAGTAGTTTCCAGGACTTGATGAAGCAGGTACACCGCAAGGACAATGTAGAAGCAGGCGATGCTGTGCTTAACTTATTCGATGTTCTTCCTCTTGCAGACTTTGAACAAGGCGTGTATAATAAAGATCAAACTACTCGCAGTAGCATGGTTAAGTTTTGGGTGGAACAGAATCAAGACTTGTTGCCTAATGTAACTTATGTTGCCAATGAACTTTGTAGATTGGATACTGATGTAGGACAAGTTCGTTACAAAGAAATTAATGCCAAGGCAATTGCTGGTGGATACGAAGGCATCATGCTTAAAGATCCCGAGGCGCCGTATGAATGTAAGCGTAGTGTTGCATGGCTCAAGTTAAAGCCATTTATTGAAGTTAGTCTAGCAGTAGTCGCAGTAGAAGAAGGTACAGGTAAAAATGTAGGTAAACTTGGTGCGCTAGTATGCGAAGGAGAAGATGATGGAAAACGAATCAGAGTCAACGTTGGCAGTGGCTTTACAGATAGTGATCGTGATAGTTTTTGGGGCAGCCGTGATAGCCTTAGCGGAAATATTGTTGAAGTTAGAGCAGATGCTGTAACACAGAATCAAGACGGTACATACAGTTTGCGGTTTCCTCGATTCAAAGGATTCCGTGGTTTTACACAAGGTGAGAAATTATGAGAAGTAATTATTGGTCATGCAGTAAATTTGCAGATTGGGTGCGTGGCACTAAAAAGTTAAGTGCCGCCACAAGTGAAGAATGGGACGAATGGCGTACCACTGCCAAGATGAAGCACAACTTTCGCTATTGGGTGGCGGAAGATGCATTGGATGCAATACAAAATTTTATAAACTGGCCTATGGATAAATTAAATGATGTCAGATATTACATCAACAATCGTTTCATTTCTAAGAGTCATGCTCTTACTGCCGACCCTCGTGATATCCGACCTGGCAGTTGGTGTGACGTTGGTAATAGGTTTCTCCCTTGTCTTTTTAAAGAACTTGTGGATTTCGTTGAAGTAGAACAAGCATGGCATTACTGTATGTGGAACGATGAAGAACAAAAGAAATTCAATGTTCCTTGGTATCGTAGTGGCTGGTTGCGCTTACGCACATGGCGCTGTCCAGAAGCTGGATTAGAATATCTAAAATGGGCAAGCACTCTTACCAACGAAGAGTTCTTGGATGATGATAAAAAGTCTGAAGCTGAACCAACTTATCAAGCCAATGCCGCAAAAGAAATTATTGAGCTATACACTTGGTGGACTGTTACATATCGTAATCGTCCAGATGCATATGAAGCAAGTGGTTGGACTGCGGCATGTGAAGCAAGTCGTGTTGCCAACGGTGGCCGACTAAGTTTTAGTGCTGATAAAGATCCTGAGCTTAAAAAAGCTAGCGACAAGGCTCACAAGTTACTGCAAAAAATTGAAAAGGCTTACGAAGCGGAAGAAGAAGCCATGATGATTCGACTCATCAAAATTAGACAAAGTTTGTGGACCTAATGGTAAGAAAAAATTACGGATTCACAGAATACTTTCAACGTGCGGAGGACATGCGGGATAAACTGAATACAGTAAGTCCTAGTATGTGTCTTGCTAAATGGTTACAAGTTAGCATTAATTTAACTAACGGAACTACACAAAGTTGCTATCATCCACCTGCACATCCTATTCCATTAGAGGAACTTGCAATTAATGCCAGTGCTTTACACAACACTAACTTTAAGAAGCAGGAACGACAACAGATGCTCGAAGGCAAAAGGCCCGAAGGTTGCAGTTATTGCTGGCGTGTCGAAGATGCCGAAGGAGAGAATCTAAGCGATAGGCATTACAAGTCTAGTGAATGGTGGGCTGAGCCACACTACGATGAAGTAATGAGTAAACCATTTGACTTTAACATCACTCCACGTTATGTAGAAGTTAATTTTAATCGTGCTTGCAATTTCAAATGTATGTATTGTAGTCCGCATATCAGTACTACGTGGGAAGAAGAAATAGAAAAATTCGGGCCGTATAAATTTGATCATGGCGGGCATAACGACATCACTAGCCTTAAACAAAAAGGTTACATGCCCATTGAATCTGCCAATAAAGACAATCCGTATGTAACAGCATTTTGGAAATGGTGGCCAGAAATATATCGAAACCTACGTGTATTTCGTATGACAGGTGGCGAACCACTAATGGATAAAAACACATTTAAGGTGTTAGATTATGTGAATGAAAATCCTCACGGGCAACTGGAATTAAGTATTACTAGCAACATGTGTCCTCCAGATCCTAAATTATTTGATCGTTTTATCAGCAAAGTACAAGCTATTGAAGTTATACGCACGTATGAAGACAAAGATAACTTTAACGAGCATAGCGGCAATCATTGGTATGTGGACAAGGGCTTTAAACATTTCTGGTTGTATGTTAGTTTCGATGGCACTGGCGAACAAGCAGAGTACATGCGGACAGGATTAAACTATAATCTAATGCTAGATAACATACGCAAGTTTTTAAACTCAACACGTTACACTACTGTTAGCTTTATCAATACATTTAATTTATTAAGCATACCTAGTTTGCGTAGCTATCTACAGCTTATATTAGAACTAAGACAAGAGTTTGGCGGGCTCAATCAAACAGAGTTTGAAATTGCTCCAGAAGCAACTGACGAAGAAAAAGCACACGGCATAGTTCATAAAAAATACAAGCAAAAACGTTTTCAAAGAATCTTTTTTGACATACCATTATTAAGCTATCCTAACTGGTTTGATGTAAAAAACGCAACTCCTGAATTAATTGAAATTGTCGAAGATTGTGTAGCATTTATGGAAGCAAATGAACAGGCGGCAGATTATGGTCGAACACTAGAAGGTTTTAAGCCTCACGAAATATTAAAGCTCAAACGCAATTTGGCCATGATGAAAGAAGGCATGCCTCAAGAACAACTAACTACTAATAGACGACAGTTTTATCAATTTATCAAACAATACGATAGTAGGCGACAAACAAACTTTCTGGAGACGTTTCCAGAAATGTACCAATATTGGTCAGAATGCGAGAAAATAAATGGCTAGAGATTACAGCAAAAAAGAAACTTACAGACAATTTAAACTAAGGGTCATCGATCCAATTAGCGATACTTACTGCGGTGCAAAATGGTACAATGCTACTATTTGGTTAGGGCACGGTCAAACTACTAGTTGCCATCATCCCCCAGCTCATAAAATTGATGTTGCAGAAATTGAAACTAACCCTAGTGCTATTCATAATACAAAACATAAAAAGTTAATGCGTAAGTTGATGTTAGAAGGCGAGCGTCCTAACGAATGTGAATATTGTTGGAAAGTCGAAGACATGGGTCGAGATGCGGTTAGTGACCGTGTTTTTAAAACTCATATCTACTCCGACGAAGATATTAAAGCATCTAGCGAAATGCCATGGGATAGTGATGTTACACTTAAAACTTTAGAGATTAGCTTTGAACGCACTTGCAATTTTGCCTGTACATATTGCAATCCGGCATTTAGTACCAGCTGGGTTCGTGATATTAAAAAGAACGGACCATACATTAATATTGTAAGCGACGGCCGTGGACATTTTATGGATACTGCTCCATGGGCGGAAAGTCCTAAGAATGAAGACGACAACCCGTACATTCAAGCGTTTTGGAAATGGTGGGAAAGCGATTTAGCAGACAGTTTGGAAGAAATTCGCATTACAGGCGGAGAACCATTAATGGCACCAAGTGTTTGGAAACTGTTTGAATGGTTTAAGAATAATCCCGATCGCGGAAAGAAAATGCGTTTCGCCATCAATAGTAATCTAGTGCCCAAACAAGAAATATTAGATAAATTAATTGAACTGAGCCACAGTATTCCGCATTTGGAAATCTACACTAGTAATGAAAGTATAGGCGCACAAAGCGAGTATATTCGTGACGGCATGGAATATACCACATGGTGGAACAACATGGAGCGGTTATGTGTTGAGGGTAATATAAAGTCTGCACATATGATGATGACTATTAACAGTTTATGTCTTGCTAGTATTACAGAGTTCATGGACGATGTATTAGCATTTAAACGTAAGCATCAAACTACTAGCCCTACAATGAGTTTAAATATTTTGCGTTTCCCTAGCTTTCAAAGTGCCGCAATCCTACCTGATCACATGAAACAATTTTATAAGAATAAACTACAAACATGGTTAGATGCTCGTCTAGCGGAAGGTGAAAAAGTTAACAGAGGTTCGTGGACCGAGTCTATTCTTACTATGGGCGAAGTAGATCAAATTAATCGTCTAATAGATTATTTAGATATCATTAAGACACCTCACCGCAATACAGCAGAGCAACCTAAACTATATAATGATTTTAGAAGTTTCTACGAGCAGTATGACCAGCGCCGTGGTAAAAACTTTAGAACTACATTTCCGCAAGACTTTGTAGACTTTATCGATAGTATAGAACTCATTGGTGGGGAAGTTATACTAGGTGGCGATCCGGCTACTACAGAGGCAGGCTATGTCAGCGATGAAGTAGCACATGGCTGGGACATCGAAAACGATTCATTAGGACAAAATGTCTAAAGTCATACCTATATGGGATCATGGACGCATAAACCCAAACAGTCCTAACAAAACATTTTGCATGGCTCCGTGGACCCATACTTATATCAGTCCACAAAGCGAACGTAGACTATGTTGTGCTAGCCGAGAAGAACACAGTTTCCAAAAGCAATACATCGATAGCAGTAACGACAGCAAGTATGGCAAAGTAACAGAAAGCAAAACAGCATTAGATGACTATAATCCAGTTAGCCTCAAAGAACATTGGAATAGCCCGTACCTGCGCGACATTCGTGTTAAGTTAATGCGTGGAGAAGAAATTCCACAATGTGATGTTTGCAATAAAGATTTACTAAGTGTTAGCACATATCGACAATGGTTTACGGGTAACTTGTTTAAAGATAAAATACAGCAGGCATTTGACAGTACCGACGAAACCGGTCATACTACTATGGAGCCTATTAGCTTTGATTATAGATTCAGTAACTTGTGCAATTTTAAATGCCGCATGTGTGGTGAACAGTTAAGCAGTAGTTGGGAAACAGAAAAGAAAGTAAATGGTTTATGGAGTCCGAAGAATCAATCATTTATGATTCCTGAGATTAAAAGTGCTATGGAAAATTTCCAAGGCACTGTAGTAGAGCCCGAGTTTAAAGATGCTATACAACGTGGCATTGTAGAAGAAATGTATTGGGTAGGCGGGGAGCCGTTAATGTATGATATACATTGGTGGGCGTTAGAAGAAATGGTTAATAACGGATCTGCTAAAACATGCTATATGCGATACAACAGCAACCTAAGTCGTGTACAGTTTGGTAAAAAGAACTTGTACGAATACTTGCCTAAGTTTAAAGATTGGATGATGTGTGCTAGTATAGATGGCGCAGGACAAATTGGCGAATATATCCGTACAGGGCTTAAATGGAACGAATGGTTAGAAAACTTTAAACAAGGTCTCGAGCTACCTGGCGGCAAGGATAAGATGATTATAGATTTAACTATAACTGGGCCAGGTATGTTTAGTCTTAAAGAACTGTTTGACCTAAGTCGCGAATTAGATGTACGTATTGAAACAAAAATTATGTTTGCATTTCATGCTGATATTATGTTTACTGCAATGGCATGGCCAAGGCCAATACTCGATGCAGTCATAGATGACTTACTATCTTACATGAAACCCCTTGCCGGAAATAAACAGCAAACACTTATTACCACATTGGAGTCGATGAAAACTCGCCAGACACACGAAGAAGCATACCCTAATGAATATAAGAAAGCCGCTAGGAATGGAAAGAACTGGCTCAAACGACTTGAAACAATACGTAAAGACACGTATACTATAGAAGATATATATTCACAAAATAAAGACTTAATTAAGTGGTGGAATAATTTATGAAAAAACAAAAGGTTTTTCCAATTAAAACGGAAACCGCATGCCAATATAAATGGGCATGGAGTAGTATCTTCTTATCCGAAGGATCAACTAGCAGTTGCCACAGGGTGATGGGAGGCTACTTAGATGAAACAAATTTCAAAGACTTTCATAATCTCCCATTAAAAATTAGAGATAGAGAATTAATGTTGAACGGCGAGTGGCCTGAGAACGAATGTAACTATTGTAAGCGAATTGAAGATGCAGGTGGTGTCAGCGAGCGTACAGGTTATATTAACGATTTAGATATGGTTCCTCCAGAATTAGAAACGGATCCAACGGCAACTCGTGTTACACCTCGAATTTTAGAAATTTATTTTAGTAATTTGTGCAACCAATCGTGTGTTTATTGTAGCCCTATGTTTAGTAGTGTTATTGAACACGAAATTAAAAAGTTTGGACCTATCAGTGAAAGATATAATTTGCATGGTAACTGGAGTGCTAAACCGTTATACGAACAATGGAAAAGAGAGTTTTGGGAATGGATGGAAGAACACGCACATCATTTATATGATTTGCAAGTGTTAGGCGGTGAGCCTATGTTCCAACCTGAGTTTCAAGAATGTTTAGACTTTTTTGAAACACATAACAACCCAAATCTTAACTGGAAAGTATTTAGTAATCTTAAACATAATACACAACAATTTGAAGTTAAGATGAATAAAATTGTTGACTTGATTAAACAAAACAAGATCCGTCGCTTTGAAATTGTTTGTAGTATAGATTGCTGGGACGAAGAACAAGAGTATGCCAGAAACGGAATGAGTTTAAAGAACTGGGAAGATAACTTTAATATTTTATTGAGCATTCCAGAAATAAGTGTGTTTGTACAATCTACATTAAGTCCTATCACCTTGCCTACAGCATATAAACTAACAGATAAGATTGTAGAGTGGAATAAAATTAAACATATTAGACAAGGTTGGAATGTGGTGGCACATCCTACATTCTTAGACCCAAGTGTCTTTGGCCACTACTTAACAGAATATACAGATAAGTTAGTAGACTCTGCTTCTAGACTCGATAACTCTTATGTAAATTATCTTGAAGGGTTTGCTGTACAAATTAAAAGTTCAGAAGTTAACAAAGAACAAATGAAAGAACTTAGAGACTATCTTGATGAGCTAGATGTCAGACGTAAACAAAACTGGCGTGGAATTTATCCATGGATGGATGAAATCTTTATTAAGGAACTAGGACCTAAATGAGTACCTATTGCAGTTTACCTTGGATACACTTAGCTACGCACCCTGACGGGGGTGCTACATTATGCTGTGTAAGTGATCATCGTGGGGCCGCCAGTCGAGCTAAAAATTATCAACCTTTGACATATCTTGATCTTAATAATCACAAAATAAGTGATATTATGAATAGCGATTATTATAAGGCTACCAGATTAGAAATGCTCAACGGTATTGTACCTAAGGCGTGTGAACGTTGTTTCCAAGAAGAAGCTAACGGTGTTAGAAGTAAACGTGTAGAAGAAAACGACAAACTAAGGTTCACAGAAGATATGGCTCGTGCTATCACACAAAAAGATGGCACTATACCCGTTAATTTTAAGTTTATCGAACTACGACTAGGTAACTTATGTAATCTTAAATGCCGAACCTGTAATCCTGCTAGCAGTACAAACTGGATACAACCCTATCAAAAACTACAACAAGAGTTAAAATTTGTAACACACTACGATAGAAAGATTAATAGTGACTGGACCGAAAGTGACGAGTTTTGGGATGACCTGTTCGAGCATAGCAAAGATGTTGAACTAATTTATGTCAACGGTGGTGAGCCTACACTAGTAGAGAAACACTGGCGTTACTTAGAAGAATTAATCAAACGTGGTCTAAACAAACAAATTACTCTATGGTATAACATAAACATGACTAACTTGCCAGACAAGTTAATTGATTTATGGAGTAGCTTTAAAAAGGTACAAATAACTGCCAGCATAGATGACTTAGGCAAACGTAATGATTACATTCGTGCCGGGTCCGACTGGGATACTGTTATTGATAATTTAGATAAACTTCAATCATTTCCCTGGATTGAAACAAGTGTATGTCAAACTATAAGCTGGCTAAATGTATACTACGTAAATGAATTTCATAATTTTATGCAGGCAAGAGGGTTACATGTTCATATGAATTATGTATATGATCCTGTGTTCTTATCAGTCGGTGTGTTGCCAAGTTTTTATAAAGATATTATACTAAACAGATCCACAGATTTAAATAGCTGGCAGTTAAACAGTTTAGCTAGTCAATTTAAAGGTGATGAAGAACTATTCCAAAAAGGAATAACATACAATACGTGGCTAGATCAAAATAATAAAATATCTTTTAAAGATACATTCCCCGAGTGGAGTCAGTTAATTAATGAACAAGCAATTGCTCAATGAGCTTAAATCCAAGACTAGTGATACATTATGCCTAGCCAAATTTCACGAAGCTACCATATGGCTGTATTCCAGTAAAATATCCAGTTGCCATCATACTCCGATGGTAGCGACTGGAAGTGATGTTGTTACATTTTTTAATCCGTCAAAAAAACGAGATCAACAAAATAGAATGTTGTTAGGCGAAAAACCCAGCGAATGTAATTATTGCTGGAATTTAGAAAATCAAGGAATTGTCAGTGATAGAGAATTAAAATCCTTAGGGTTTAATAAATCTCTTAAGGTGGAAGATTACTTAAATCGAGACTTTGATTTTAAACCAAAATCTTTAGAACTAGCATTTCAGAAAACTTGTAACTTAGCTTGTAGCTATTGCAGTCCTAGTTTTAGTAGCGAATGGGAAAATGATATTAAAAATCTTGGAAACTACACAGGATTAATCACAGATAAAAAATTACATTATCTCAGAGGTATAGATAATAATGTACAAGTTGACATGGATTTATTCTGGGACTGGTTTTATCAATCTGCTGGAGAATTAGAAAGCATCAGGATTACCGGCGGTGAGCCGTTGTTGCACGAAGACACATTTAAAACTTTTGAAAAAATATTACAAATTAATCCTAATATAGAATGTGTAATACATACTAACTTATGTCAAAAACCTTTAATCATTGATAGATTTATTAATAATATTAATAAGTTATCAAATGTTCGTATAAACATCAGCAATGAAAGTGCTGGAGAAGTAGCCGAGTTTATCCGTGACGGCATGGTGTACAACGAGTGGCTTAATAATGTTAAACGTATTTGTTCAGAGACAACAGCAACCGTTAGTATTAGCACTACAATAACAGCATTAGCATTAATTGGGTTAGACGATTTATATAGAGATATTTTAGAAATCAATAGAAGACCTTACATATCAATTAATTTTGCTACGTATCCCGAATTCCAAAGTCTTACATGTCTGTCGTATGAAGACAGAGAATTTTACCTTCAAAAATATACTAAGTTTTTCAAATCAATTGAACCACAATTAACTAATATCGAATTGTCTACAGTGCCACGTATTTTAAACATGTTAGATCCTAACCTAACAGACATTAAAAATAAAGAATATAGGGCAGACTCAGATAAGTTTTTTGAGCAGTATTGTCAGCGTAGAAACAAATCAAAAAATTTATCAATGGAAATAGGTAAACGATGACTTGCCCTAGTAATCTATGTAGTATACCGTGGACTGGATTTAGTAATGAACCGGATGGCAGGGCACAGCCATGTTGTTTATATAAAGGTTATATAGACGATATGTATGTACAAACTAGTACACCGGATGAAATACTTCGTAGCACATTTATGAAAAATTTGCGTGAACAGTTTAGACGCAACGAACGGCCCGAGGGTTGTAGTACTTGCTGGGCAGACGAAGACAACGGATATCAAAGTAAACGTATGATATACAATACGTCTATCAGGAAAGAACCAATAGCCTGGGAGAGTGAACCTGCAAGTGTTTCTGAGCTACAACTTATTATTAATAATAGTTGTAATTTAAAATGCCGTAGCTGTACACCAAGTCATAGCACACAATGGCAAAATGAAATTAAAATATTAACCGGTGACACTGGTTATCCAATGCCTCGTGGACAAAGTGGTGACGAGCTAGGTAAACTGTGGAATGATCGTACTAACTGGTATAAAACTCTCACGAGATTAGAAATAGTGGGCGGCGAGCCTTTTTATGTAAAACAATGGCATACCATATTAAATGAACTAATAGATCAAGGTTATAGTAAAAAAATCGATTTAACTCTTAGCACCAATTGTACTTTATTTTTTCCTGAACTATTAGAGAGAATTGCTGATAATTTTAAATCTGTTAGTGTTGGGCTTAGTATAGATGGAACTGGGACTACTTACGAATACTTACGACATTTAGGCAAGTGGGATGAAGTTTATCTAAATATGCAAAAGTATCATAACTTTGCAGGCAGAATTAGTATACAAATTAATCTTACTATTAGTTGGCTTAATGCTCTTGAAGTGCCCGAGATGCACGAATTGATTAAAACAGAATTTCCAAAGTTTACTATTTGGAATAATATAGTACATTCTCCGACTCACATGGCATTATGGTCTGCCCCGGCAAATTTAAAAAATGAAATTGAAAGTAAGTGGAATCTTTACGACTGGTTACCAAATTATAAAGATACCATGATGGGGATTTTAAAATACATGAATAGCAAACATGTTAACGGCAATACAATTAAAGATAATTTATCTATTTTATATAAGACAGATCTGCATCGTAAAGAATACTTATTAGATGCAATTCCGGCACTAGCTAAATATTTTGTATGAAAAATTATTGCCCAGACCTTTTTAGCGGAATGTTTATTGAAAAAATAGATGAAAATAAAATTTATCTTGCACACTGCTGTGTTTCTAAAAAAAGTGCCGCTACTGATACAATAGACATGAATCACCAAGACCTTCAAAAGTCTCGTCAATACTTTTTGGATACTGGCGAGTTGCCCGATGATTGTAGCTATTGTAAAAATGCTGAAAAAGATTCAAGGTCCAGTAGAAGACTTGGCCGATACAATTTGTTTGCTAAAGACAATAAATTTCCTATAAAAATACAATTAACAAAATTAGACTATAATTGCGATAATATTTGTAATTTAAAATGTATAATATGCACTGGCGGATATAGCTCAGCTTGGTTGGAAGACGAAGTTAAATTAGGGTTAAGACAAACCTCCAATATTAAAAAAACTAAAAGTAATGATGTATTTAAGAATCTAGATGTATCAAATTTAGAAACTGTATATTTTAATGGTGGGGAACCTTTGATGACCAAGGACCACATTAATGTAATTAACTACATTATAGAGCATGGTAATCCGGCTAATGTTGAAATTTTATACAGCTCTAATGGAACATTTTTTCCAAGTCCTGCTATTATTGAACTTTGGAGTAAGTTTAGAAAAGTTAAAATCAATTTTAGTATTGATGCTGTTGGATCTGCATTCAGCTATGTTCGATATCCTGCGAACTGGGAGTCAGTAGAACAAAATTTATTGAATTACAAAAAATTAGAACTATCTAATTTCGAGTCATCCATTTTGGCATCAGTAGGAGTCCATAATATTTTGTACTATGATGAATTGTATAAGTGGTGCGTTGATAACAATTATGATATTTCTGTTCAAAATGTTGTTGGAAGGACCGGACTATCTGTTTTAAACTTTCCATTAGAACATAAAGAATATTTGTTAAATTATTTAAATGCCCTTCCTGAATCTAATTCTAAAAATTATTTGCTGTCAGTTGCTAATTCTATAACATCACCTTCATTAACATGGATCGATTATTTAAACAAATTAGATGCTATTAGAAATGTTAATTGGCATATCGAGTTAAACAAACTATATAGTCTTAATCCAGCCACGTTCCAAGACGATCCAAAAAGAATTACATGGCATGAGTTTTTAAACAACATAACATTATCAACATTAATTTATAATTGTAAAACTACAAATAATGAACTTAAACAGATTAAAATCGAAGTTGCAAGAACTAAATTTGCTGAACAATGGAAACAATATCTTTTAAAAACATCAAAAGACATGCCAACTATCGATTGGAAAATTACTATTGGAGGTTGTAAAATAAAAGATAAAGAAGAAACACCTCGAATAGAATGGCTGACAGGTTTACTAGATATTTTTACATTTTTAAGTTCTGCTATTAATGATGATTTTCAACAAGAAATATCCGATTTAAAACATATACTGGAGAACCCAACAGATTTAACACAGCAACATCTTAATGCGTGGCATCGACAGTATACTATACAAATTTCAAGATTTTATCAAGGAGAGTTTGGATCTTCTGAAATTATACACAATAATATTCAACGGTTGAATCAAACTGTTCACGATTTAGAAATATCAACTTATTATCGTTTAAAGCATCGGGATTTAATAGAACATAAAACTTTTCATTATATCAATTGCACAGATGGCAGAGAATTTGCAACAAAATATAAACTATTTGAAAAAAACAATAATGATACTACATTAACTAATGATTCATTTGATCCTTTAAAAGAAGATTATAATTATAATGTTTGGCTAGGTGAGGATATACAAGGAAAAGATCATATCAAAGCATGGTTAGAAGAAGACGACTTAACTGCATCCGATTGTACAGGTAATTTGTTTATGACTCCAAACATAATGATAGATCCAGATAATATATTTAAAAGTGTTATAGATCATCCTGACTGGCAAAATCAATATATTAAATCTGGTAAAACATTAAATCGGTGGCCTGTTGGAAATATTGTAAATTTGGATGAGATTAATTGGGATGATTTGGCAAATGCTACTGTAGAATCCATAGAATTGGACGGAGTTTCCTTATGGCAAAAGCCAATTTAAGCATACTTGTGTGGTTGACAGCTAGCCAATTTGGTGCTATAATATACACATGTTAAACAAAACAGGAGCAGAAATTGGCTAAAACAGCTACAGCAACTCGTACACGAGTACCAAAAGATCACAGCCCAGTCTGGGACGGACACGAATCTTGGAGTGAAGCTGAATTCCTAAAGCGTTTTCATGTTGCGACAGAATACTACCGTTTGGAGTTTTCGGGCAAAGATTTGAAACCCGCAGTCGTTAAATGGATGACTGACACTGGTTGTACCAAAGCTGACATTACAGCTTTTAAGAAAACCAAAGATGGCCGTTGTAATGTTACAATGGGCACCATTGCAAGTTGTTTACTTCGCGGTATGCCTTCTATTCGTGCAGACTTTAATAAAGGCCGAGACACAAGTGCTTGGTTACGTAACGAGATAGTTACAGTAATTGAAGCAGGTAAACACGACATTGAAGAAGTTGAAACCAAAGAGTCCAAGCCTGCGGTTAACCAACCCAGTATTCAGGACCGTTTGCGTGAAACAGCATTCAAAATGACTGAAGAAATTGAAGATGCTATCGAAGGTTTCCAAAAGGATCCAGAGAATTTTGATCCAAAAGCGTTTAAAATGCTTAACTTGCTCAAGGGCAAAGAAGTCAAAGCCGCCCACGCTAGGGTTATTAAAACCCTCTACAGCAAGGATTTAGCCGAGCTGGAAGAGTTAGCTAGCGGCAAGGCAGATGAACAGCTTAAAGAGGGCTATAGCCACCGTAGTAAGAAGCAAATTAAGAATTTGATTGCGTTTTATCAAGAGATTATGAGTGCATGTGACATGTTGAGCCAAGAAGCCAAGGCAAATCGCAAGCCAAAAGCTCGTAAGGCACAACCAAAAGAAAAGATTGTTGCCAAAATGAAGTACATGAAGACTAATGAGCCTTTGAAATTGGTGTCAATTAACCCTGCTGATATCATTGGAGCCAAGGAACTTTGGATCTTTAACACTAAGACTCGTAAATTGGGCAAGTACGTTGCCGCAGAGTATCAAGATTTAGGCGTAAAAGGCACTACAATTACAGGATTTAACGAGCATACAAGTGTTCAAAAGACTGTACGTAAGCCCGAAGAAAAGCTCAAAGAGTTCAAAGCGGCAGGCAAAGTACAACTACGCAAGTTCTTAGACGACATTAATGCTACAGACACTAAGATGAACGGCCGCATTAACGAAGATACGATCCTACTCAAAGCGGTATAAGCATGTAGTTATAGTTGGGTCTTATGATAAATATCATATAAAGAGACCCAACTATGACAACACAACAGTTTATTAGCCGAAATGGCGCTTTACTTACTAATAACAGTCTAAATCTTACTGCTGAAAACGATTACAGGATTGATGACGTTCCAGTAATCAGTGCCAAAGCATTAGGTGTTACTGTTACTACTAGTAATCTTAAACAGTTAGGTACGCTAAATGCTCTATCAGTTTCCGGCGATACCGTACTAGGCGACTTTGCCTTTTTCAATACTACATTTAATCGTTTAGGTTTAGGAACAGACGAGCCAAGCACTAGCCTAAGCATTATAGATAATAATGTTGAAATTGGACTAGGAAGTCCCGATTATGATCATGCGGAGTTTGGAACATATAGCAATCATACATTGACTATTGTGACTGATGGACTACCGCGTATTGCAATTAAAGGTACCGGCGGAGTAGATATTAATAGCGATGTTACTATTAACGGCACACTAACAGTTTCTAATTTAGTTAGCGATACTAGAATAACTAAAACAACACCTTTAGATTTTCTACCAACACGCGAGACTGGAATCTACGGACTAGGTCTAACTTGGTCCGGTGTCGACTATCAAAGACAATTTGTACTACGTAGTAATCCGGATCGTATTTGGTCTACTAATAGTATTGATTTGGAGAAAGATCAAGCATACTATATTAACGGTCGTGCAATATTAACTGAAACTGCATTAGGATCTGGAGTAACTCAAAGTAGCCTAGTTACCGTAGGAGCACTGCAAGAGTTAACTGTTTCAGGGCCCGCTGTATTCCAAAATTCGATCACAGCTCTTAACTCAGATTTAAAATTAAAAAGTATAGTACTAAATGGAAACAACGAGGATGGTTACTTATTTTTAACTAATAATCAAATTAATTGCGTAAACAGTGATTTGCAGATTACAGCCAAAGGCCAGGATGTATTATTTGCCCGAGATAACTCGATTATTATTGGAGATTACAGAAATAAATCTACAATCACAGTAGAAGGTACTATGTCTATTGGAATTAATAATCCAGATCCTAGATTTGATTTACAGGTTGCAGGAGATGTTAAATTTAATGGTAGGAAATTTATCCAAGGATTCGATGCACCAACACAAGGCGATTTCCGTAACGGGGATATTTGCTGGAATTCTAATCCACGTGAAAACAGTTATATTGGTTGGGTATGTATTGTATCCGGTGCTCCTGGCGAATGGCGTCCTTTTGGTGGGATTGGTCACCAATAATATTGACCTTACACTATAAAAGTGTATAATTATATTATGCGGACTTAGGCATTCATCCCGCAATATAAACTCTGCATGCCATTGCTTAATCAAGGAGATTACAATGGCAAAATTTTATTCAACAAAACATTACGGACATAACATTGGATTGAGTGCTGTATTTAGACAGCCCAATGCAGATCATAGTCACTGTCATTTGCTACACGGTTACAGTCTAGCATTCACATTCACATTTGGGTGTGATACATTAGATAATAAAAACTGGGCAGTGGACTTTGGCGGGCTAAAACCGCTCAAAGCATGGCTTGAAGATCACTTTGATCACAAGTTGGCATTGGATAAAAATGATCCACATCTAGCCAAATTTCAAGAACTAGAAGCGTTGGATCTAGCTGAGATCCGTATCTTTGATGGTGTAGGTGCAGAGAAGTTTGCTGAACATGCTTTCAATTTTGCCGATCAAATGATCAGAGAAAAGACCAATAATCGTTGCTATTGCGTAAGGGTAGAATGTGCAGAACACGGTGCTAACTCGGCTATCTACGAAGGTTAAACAATACTGGCGCCTTTGGGCAAAAGCATTAGGTGAAAAATCAGGCAGTTCGGACGAGGAATCGGATCGAATTGCTTGCATTCGTACTGCAATTGTGTTATCATATGTACTTACAAACATTTTTATAATCGCAGGCGTCATAAGGCATTGGTAATGAAACGTATAGGCTTCGCATGTAAATGGATTGACTTTCCTCATCAAGTCGATGGCATCAAAAAAGATGATGATGCTAAACAGTACAACACTGGTACAACTACCATAAGTTGGTTAAATAGACAATCAAAGGATGTAGCAGAGCAAAAACTCTGGGATCTAATGGTGCAAAATCTTGCGGCTACTCAAAAACTAGTAGACCGTGTAGGAGAACTTAATGAAAATCTTAGGATGGTTCGCCTTAGTAGCGACATTCTTCCTGCTTATACCGAGCCTAGTTGGAGTTATTTTTGGCGTAAGCCTGACGTTATCAGCTATCTTGAGCGCAATTTTAGCCTTATTGGTCTTAGTGCTCGTGCAAGCAATACCCGTCTTTCTATGCATCCTGGCCAGTTTGTTGTTCTTGCTAGTATTAACGAAGGCATTGTTCAACGATCTATAGAGGAATTTGAATATCATGCAGACATGGCCCGCTACATGGGTTACGGAAAATCCTTCCAAGACTTTAAAATTAACGTACACATATCAGGCAAGCAAGGCCCTGAAGGCATACGCAGAGCATACAACCTGTTATCTCCCGAAGCCCGCAACACCATTACTATTGAGAATGAAGAAAATTCATGGGGATTAAATGACTGCCTTACTATTAGCGATATCGTTCCTATTGTGCTCGATATACACCATCATTGGATACGCGAAGGTGAATATATCGACTCCCAAGATCATCGGGTTAAGCGTGTTGTGGATAGCTGGCGTGGTTTGCGCCCTACTTGCCATTATTCAGTATCTCGCGAAGACTATCTCGTGGGTCATAACACTGGTATGATTCCAGATCATACAGCTCTACTTGAAGCCGGATACAAAAAGCAAAAGCTCAGAGCACATTCAGACTTTTACTGGAATACAGCAACGAACGAATGGGCACTGAGCTTTCTAAACACACATGATATCATGTGTGAATCTAAAGGCAAAAACTTAGCTAGCCTTGCCCTATACGAGCAAGCAAAAGCTCTTACTCTGCTTTAGGCTTTTTTGGAGCACGTGGCTTTTTGGCAGCTGGCGCTTTCTTAGCGGCAGGTGCCTTTTTAGCCTTAGCTGGTTTAGCTTCAACAACTGGTGCGGCTACTGATGCTTCCGTTCCAGCTGGAACAATTTCAACAGTTGCAGGTGTTTCTACTTTGTACTCGGCAACTGGTGCAGGCGCCTCAACTGACGGTTTAACGAAAAATGATTTGATAAATTTTAACATGGTATATTATCCTCCAGAGTATTTATACTGATAAATATCATTATGTACAACTTTATTCGTTATGTTAGCCTAAATGAAGGCAAGAGCCCTAAGACGCTAGTTCAAACTAAGTTGCCCTATGCTAAGGACGATCTAGATCCGGCTATTAGTGAAGATACTATACGTTATCACTATGGGAAATTGTACAAAGCCTATGTAGACAGGTTCAACGACGGTGAAGGCGATGCCGATTTTAATGAAGCAGGCGCCTTCTTACACGATTTGTATTTTACTCAGTTTCAAGCACCCACAACATCTAACACTCCAGACGGTAGTGCAGGCGAGTTTATTACTAAACATTTTAAAACTTTTGACAACTTTAAAGACAAGTTTCAAAAAGAAGCAATGGCAATACAGGGCAGTGGTTGGGTGTATCTGGCTCGTGATGGTAGTATTAAAACTATTAAAAATCACGAAATTAAAATGGATATTGTATTCATAATTGATTGGTGGGAACATGCGTGGGCACTGGATTACCAATCGGATAAGAAAGGCTACTTAGCTAACCAATGGAAAATTATCAACTGGAACGTGATTAGTTCTAGAATTGGTCTAGCGTCTTAAGACTACTTACGGGCATGTCCCATACACGTCTTGCTTCCACACCTTTTTCCTGGGCAAACTTCTTAGCGTCACAATTACCACACACGTGATAGTAATTGTTGTTTAGACGTTTTGGATCCATGTTGCCTTTATCACGTTTAAATATCCCAGAACAGCAATCGCATTTAAAAACCAATACTGCTTTTTTACGCATGTAGGTGTGGTGTTTGCCGCGCTTGCTGGTGCGCATATATTGGGTTTGTTGTGATTCTATAGTTAAGTACATGATTGTATTTACATTAAGGTTATAAAAAGCATTTGATAAATATCATATCGAGGGCAATCATGATCACAATTTCCGAGTCAGCAAAAGTAAAAATCAAGGACCTTCTCCTTGAAGAAAACAATCCCAAACTATCATTACGTACATTTGTGCAAGGCGGCGGCTGTAGCGGCTTTAGCTATGGTTTCACATTTGATGATGTAACCAACGAAGACGATTTTGAAGTCCCACTAGACGAATTTAAAGTACTGATAGACAGCATGAGTATGCAGTATCTCTCAGGTGCAGAAATAGATTATAAAGAAGATCTGCAAGGTAGTTCATTCAGCATAAAGAATCCCAACGCAACTACTACTTGCGGATGCGGTTCAAGTTTTGGAGTTTAAATAATGGCACGATTAATAGTTGATATTGGCGTACAAGGTAACGACGGTACAGGCGATAGTATTCGCGAATCATTTAGAAAAGTTAATAGTAACTTTACAGAACTATATGCTATCTTTGGAGCTGATGGTACAATTAAATTTACCAGTTTAAGCGATGCTCCTAACAGCTATGGTAGCAGTCAAGTCATTATGTCAAATGGCACTGGTACCTTACTTACTGCAAGAACACTAATACCCGGGTCAGGTATTACTATTGATACTAGTAACAATAGCTCTGTTACTATTGGCGCGACTGCTAGCTTATTAGTTAATCAACAAACTCCTAGTTTGGGACAAAGTTTAAACGCCAACTTATTCACTATTGGTCGATTGAGCGATCCTAGCCCTACTTTGGTTAGTCAATTTAATGCCGCATTTGCTAGTTTAGGTGTTCAAACAACACTAGCACAACTGCCCGTTACTAAAGGCTACGCTGATAGTCATTATGTGAAAGCCCTTAACGGAATTGTATCGGACGCATTTAAATCGAGAGCTCAGCCAAGTGTTCCACAAACTAGCGATCCCGATTACGATGCAACATTATCTAGTAATTATGTAAGCACCGAAGTTATGCAACGTAAGGATGTAGTGTACCGAGGCGGTGATACCATGACTGGGGCACTAACACTTAATGATCATCCCGCGCCATTGGCTGGTGCGGGTACTCCTAATGGCGTTAATGATTTACAAGCCGCTACAAAATACTATGTAGATAACAATAGTTATAGCAGTAATGTTAACTTGTTTGTTAGTACTACTAGCGGTGATGATGCACAAACAAAAACTCCAGCAGGCAAACAAGGACGTTACTGGCAGTATGCTTACAAAACAGTTGGAGCCGCGGCCCTACAAGCTAGCAATCTAATTGACTTAGCTGGAATAGAGCCTGGCCCTTACAAACAACGTATTGCATGGACTAATAACTCAGGCGATCAAACACAGCAATTTAGCAAAATTCAAAGTATTGAATTAACTGGCGGAAATAGCGGTGTGTTGGGTTATCAGGATGCGGCGGATTTGTTATCATCTAACAAGACCTTCATACAGAATGAAACTATTGCATATCTAAATAAAAAATATGTTAATACATTTACCTTGGATGCTGTTGCATATTCAAGTATTATAGGCAGTATTATAGACGGTGTTGGATATGATTTGGTATTTAATACCACCCACAATAGTTCCAGTGTGGCCGCAACTTTGTTTAACACGGTTAACAGCAACATTATCACTAATCAATTAACACAGTTGATCGATGGCGTTAAGTATGCCAACAAAATTATTTCAACTTATAGTTATAACGTAGTCAGTGCTCAAAACTATATTAGCGCAGTACTAGATGCGTTAGGATACGATCTAGTATTTGGTGGAAATTATCAAAGTATACAAGTTGCATTGGCATTCCCATCATATAATACCGGGTTGACTAATGCAGAGATTGTTGCCGCATTAGGTGATATGGTCAACACCATTAGCCAACTTACTGGAGTATCCGGATCAAGCACTGTTATTAGTACATTACAGGCCAGCGTAACAGTAATAGATAATATTATCATTACTGGTGTTATACCAAATGTAAATTTTCCAAATCTCAGTACTACCAGCACTGGTAAAAACAATGCTAAGAATCTGCTACTAAACAACGTAACATTTATTCAAGCAGAGATTATTGCTTATTTGAAATCCAATTATCCAGATTTAATTTACAGCACAACTACGTGCCAACGAGATGTAAAATATATTGTTTGGAGTTTGATTTATGATTTCATGTACGGAGGTAATAGTCAAAGTGTTTATGCTGGATTACAGTATTGGAGAAACAGTACTTTACAAATAGCTGGCAGCGAAAAAACTGCAACTGTGGCGGCAATTAATTATATTAATACGTTAGCTCAAGCAGTTATTACCAGTACTGCTCCTACTATTTTATATCAAACAAGTTTCTTACAATATACTAACACTACACTAACAGGTGGCAGCACCGTTTCTTCTAGTATCAGTACTAATATTGCAACAATTGCTGGCATTGTAGCCAGCTCAAGTGTTCCTACACCAAGTATAACATTGCCAACAGTTCCTAGCTCAGGAACGTTGTACACTGCAAGAGCGGCATTTGTTTCTCCTTCAGCAAAAGCTAATTTGTCAGCAGGCGCCACTACTTACATTAATACAAACGGGTCGTTCTCAATTATTAATAATGACACAGTTAATACAACAATTAATAATTTGTTTACTTTAATAACTGATGTATTATCTAACGGAATTTCTACTAGAACTACTCCAATATATAATAGTCCATCAGGGTTAGCAGGAACAACTACTCATGCAAGATCGGCAGCCTTAGCGAATTTAACTTTCTTATCAGAAGAAACCTATGCATGGACTATATCACAGTATCCGTCTTTTGTGCCAGCCGACGGAGTTGCATATTTCAAACGTCACTTGCAATATTTGGTTGAGGCAGTTAGTTACGATATCACTTATGGCGGAAATTTGGCTAGTTCGTATGCGGCTTATCAATACAGAACCAATGGTGTTAGTGTATTTAATAGTACAGAACTAGCTATACAAGTTGCGGCCATAACTCATTTACAAACAATCATACCAAACGTATGTAGTAACATTACTGTTAGCCCAACTTACTCAAGCACTAGTCAAGTAAAAAATAACGTATGGGTGGACGGTAGTGCCGCGTCACCTTTCATTAATAATTTGTTTAATAGTATAGTAGCATACATTGGTAGTAACACTGCTTTTGTTCCTAACTTGCCAAGTTTAGTTGGATACGATACTGATAATTTATCAGCACGTGGTATTTTAGTTGCCAACAAAACATCAATTGTTAATCAAGTAAACACATATCTATCTTCTACCTATAAAGGCGGATTCATTTACAACGAAACCACATGTTTCCGCGACATAGGTTATATTATTGATGCCATGGCCATTGACATTCTTACTGGTGGCAACTATCAAACAGTTAATGCAGGTAAGAGCTACTACAGAAATGCATCAGCAAAATCAGTAGCTATCGGAACTCAATTGACAGAAACTACCGATGGCATTGCCTTTGCCAAGTCATTGGGTATTCAAGTTCTTAATCAAACTACACAAACTCGTTTCCAAAATTTATATACTCAAAAATTCAGTGCTGGTTCGGCTATAGCAGTCACCTACTCTGCTATTGCAACTAGTACACAACTCACGGTAACATTTGCATCACTGAGTAGTGCTCCGTACGCTGTTGGATCTCTTATATATTTGACAGGTTTTACTCCTAGTAGGTTTAACGGATTGTTTACAGTGGCCGCTTGTGCTACTGATTCTGTTACTGTTACTCTTGCAGGCACCGCTGGTTCTGCCAGTGTATTGGGACAAATTAAACTTGTAGTGCCAAGTGCAGGCGCAATAAGCACATTCACTGGCAACATGACCACAGTATTAAGTATTATTACCAACGGCTTGGGAGCAGTACCTACTGCTACCTTTGGCACTGGCATATACAATATTAACTTTGACAACGGCGGCAATGGCTATGTTGATCAAGGTACTCCCGGCAGTGTTCACATAATTCCTGCCAAAATTTTACTTGGTGCTGAAAGTGGTGCCGGCGGTGTGATTGTCAAGTACCTACCAAATAATTTGCCAAGTCAAGATACTATCCAAGTTCGATTAACTCGACCAGGATTTTTTACTGTTGGAGAAGAATTAGATTTTGGCGAGACTGTTAAAGATCTCAACATAACAATTTTTGTGGAAACTGGAGTATATTACGAAGATTATCCGATCCGTTTACCAGCTAACTGTAGTATCAAAGGTGACGAATTCCGTAGAACAATTATACGTCCGCTTAATAGAATTAGTGTAAGTCCGTGGCGTAAAGTATTCTTCTTTAGAGATAGTATTATTGATGCTATTTTAATTGGGCTTATTGATTACACTACTGATTTTGCAAGTAGTTCTACGTTAGCTATCAGCGGGACCAACAACAGTATTGTTGCCACGTTAGGCACAGGTCAAGCTCAACAAAGTTGGATTGGCAAAGTACTAGTTGATAATGCAGGTGCAAAAGCTGTTATTACCAGCATCAGTGGTAATACCATAAACTGTACTGTTATAAATCAATTTGCTGCCAAAACAACGTATGCATCTGGTGCTTGGCACTTGTATGGCACATACGATTATGGTCGTCACTATTTGAGTGATCCATTAGATATCAATAGTGTTGCGTTAAACAACAAACAAATCGACGTTTTGTTGTGTAATGATGCAACTCGAGTTAGTAATATAACATTCCAAGGCCATGGTGGATTTGCCATGGTGTTAGATCCAGAAGGTCAGGTTAAGACTAAATCTCCTTACGGTCAAGTATGTTCAAGTTTTACACAAAGTACAAATGCTAAAAGATTTGCCGGTGGACAATTTGTTGACGGATTTGCAGGAAGACTGTTTGGTAATATTACGGCGGTTGCTAACAGTGGAATTACTGTAACTGTTACTGGCGGCATTAATAGCGGATTAGATGTTCGAGCACCGCAAGTACCGTGCGTATACTATGTAAAGGGTAATCGCTATCAAGTAAACGATATTGTTAGTTATACACAAAATACTAACGGCAGCGGTGTTGTAACTAGCGGTACTGTGGTACTAACATTAGATGTTAGCACACCGTTCAATACTGCGACATTCTATAATACAATTGCCAATGGCACTATCCCAAGTTTTTCCGGGGACATGGCCAACAAGATTGATGCATTAAGTTATGATTTAGTATTTGGTTCTAATTATAAGACCATTAGTGCAGGTTTGTATTATCTACAAGCCGCTAATCAAGTTGCAGGTATACAACAATTATTTTTGCAATCTGGTATAACTAAAACTTCAGAATTGATGAATGCCACAACCAGTACTAGCTTAACAGGTACTAACGCAACTAGCTCAGGCGGCACCGCAACTATAACATTTGCTTCACAAGTGTCTGCACCATTTGCTGTAGGAACTAGTATTCGTGTTGCTGGATTTACCCCAACCAATTTTAACGGCACATTTGTTGTAACTAATTGTAGCACTACTAGTGTACAATTTGCCTTAACTGGCACATACACACAAACTGCACTTGGTACAGTTACAGCAGTAGTGGCAGCAAGTTCAAAAGCAAGCATCTCTGCCAATGCGTTAACCATAAACAATATTATTATTAATGGATTGCAAGCTGTTCCTGCATTAACATTCCCAATTCCTACAGGAACTAGTACAAACATTAGTAACGCTGTGGCAATTTTGATTGCTAATAAAGAATTTATAAGATCAGAAATTGTAGCATGGTTGTCCAACAACTTCAGTACCCGAGCTATTTTCAACTATAATGCTGTTACATTTAGTAGAAATTTTGGATATTTTGTTGATGCGTTAACTTACGATACATTATACGGCGGCAATAGTGCAGTATATGATGCCGCTCAGTTATACTGGGTTAACAGCACAAGTCAAATTTTAGGTCAGGAAACATATTATACCGCGGCTTTGAATAGATTAGGAACACTGGTATCTCAAGTGGTGCAGAATACCGCAGTTACAGTCAGTGCTGGTAATTTGCTAACTCAGGTTACAAACTTGTCGCCAGCTACAAGTACAGAAGCCGCAAACTTAGTTACACTAAACAATGTGTTAGTGGACTATGTAGCAGACGGTGCTTTTAACGGAGTAGCAAGTGGAACAACTAGAACTGATCCAACATTGCCAAGCAATGCCAGTTATAACCTAGTTAAGAATGATAGAAGTATTATTCAAAATAACAAGACTACTATTCAAAGTTCAGCAGTTGCATACCTAGTTGCAGGTGCTGGTATTTCCATTAACATAGAAATGGGTGGTAATCGTAGTATGTTGGCCAACGACTTTGCTATGATTAACGACTTGGGCTATGCTATTCTTGTTACTAATGGCGGACTCAGTGAACAAGTTAGTACATTCAGTTACTATTGTACCACACACTACTGGGCCAATAACGGCGGACAAATTCGTAGTATTGGCGGATCCAATGCACACGGTGATTATGGTTTAAGAGCTAGCGGATATGATGTGACTGAATTGCCTAATGCGGTAAATTTAGCCTACGACATGGTGCAGGTGGCTCGAGTATACAAACAAGGTTTGTTTGCCAGCTTGATGACACCAACTGCTACTACACAAGCATTAGCTATCTATATCACCAGCTGGGAATATATTCCTCCAAACAACGCTGAAGTAGAAATTGATCATACCGCAAGCGGTGGTATAGTTACTCGTTATCTAGTTAGTACCATCACTCACACTGTGGTTACAATCAATGGACAAAATGTTTTACAAGTTAATTTAAGTACAGCTGGTACAAACAGTACAGTTACTACTGGACTAGCATATCCATTGTATGATGGTCAGCAAGTAATTATTCGTGTTAATCAAAATATTAAATTTTACAATATTAGTAATGTTAAACCAACACGTCCAAGTACAGCTATTCAGTATAACGATAACTTAGGTGACATTTATCGTATTATTGCTTATAATTTAACAGACTCAACTGGCGAACCATTGCCAGCAAACACTGCTATCTTACAAGCTGATGCCAGTTTCAATTATTATAAATTTACAACGGACGGCACTAATATTGTAAAGGCCGATCCTCAAGATCCGACTAAGACTCAAGGTAGTCGAGTTGGAGACAATAAAATTGCAGTGTTACAAATTAGTTTGCAATCTACTATAGATCAAATTAACAAAGGCATTTATATTACAGGATGGGGCGGCCGAGTACATCGAATTACTGGATACACTGCTCCAACATTTATTGCTACTGGTTTATCCCCAACCTATACCGCTGTAGGCAATGTGTATACATTAGTTGTTATCAATGTTAGTGGAAATATTAGTGCCGGACAAATTGTAACGGGAACTGGATTTGATGGAACACAAACTGTTAGTAGTGTAACACTTTCAGGAACCACTTCAGTTACAGCAACAGTTGTATTAAGTGCGCCAGCAACAGGTACTCCTAGTGGTACTATAACATTTGGTGTTGCTGCCAACGGTTATTTAACTCTAGATCCTAACAGCGTTTATAACAACAGTGCCGATGGTACTGCGTTGAATGCCATGACCTATGTAAGTAAGGCCAGTGGACCAACGGGTACTACTTATACTGCGGTAACTTTTGATGTACCATTTAGAACTACATTACCAGTTGTAGACAGTTATATGACCGTGTCTGGACAAAGCAATACTAGTTACAACGGTACATATCAAATTTTAACGGTTAAAAATCAAACTCAAATTAGTGTTGCTAGTGTAACAGGTCTAAGCGTAGGCATGGTTGTTACTGGCACTGCATTAACTTTAAGCAATGTTGTAAGTGCAGGCGGTGGGGCATTCACATGTACTTCGTCGGTAGTGTCTGCACAGACTGCATTAGTGGTAGGCATGTCTATAACTGTTACTGGTACTCTAACTGGAATCACATGGGCCAGTTATATTTCAGGTAACACTTATACTGTTAGTGCAACTTCTAACAATACCAGTTTTACTTTAACAACTGCTCAAGGCGGTGCGCTTACTGTAACCAGCGGTACTCCTGGTGGATTAACGTTCTCTCTCAACACTGGTGCTGTTTTCCAGCCAAGTACAACTATACAAAGTATTAATTCTAATACCAACACATTTATTGTTAGCCCGGCATGCTGGTTACCAGCTGGATCGTTTGTAACAAGTACATTGGTATCTACCTTAAGTGGAATCAGCATTACCAGTGGCGGAACATCGTATGGCAGCGGAGTTGCTCCTACTATTACAATTACAGGCGGCGGAGCAATTAATCAAGCTATTGCAACATGTACTGTTGCTAACGGTGCTATTGCTTCTGTAACTGTGGTAAGTCCTGGATATGGTTATACTAGCAATCCAACTATTACACTTAGTTATGGTAACGGTGAATTAACCCCAGTATTGTCTAGTAATCCTACTACTAACAGCGTTATTAATGCAGGTATTATATCTACACAAGTTACACTAGCGTATCCCACTGATCCTGGAAGTTTTACTGGCGGTACTACTACAGCAGTTAGCGGATTTAATAGTTTATCAGGTAGTGGTCCGTATCTGGCCAGTGTAAATCTTACACTAACAAATATTCCTGCGGCTGGTACATATTACCGCGTAAGCAACAATAGCAATCCATTATACAATGGTTACGCACAAATTACTGGAATTTATTCTACTACGGCTAGCGCAACTAGCGGCACTACTAATGGAACAACACTGGCTAGCGTTTCAGGATTAACTGTTGGAATGCCAATTCAGTTTACTGCTAATAATGTTCAGAACACAACATTAACTGCTACCAGTGCCAGCGGGGGGTTGTTAACATTAAGTTCAACTACTGGCTTGACTGTCGGACGTAGTATTGTGTTCACTGCTGTTACGCAAAGTGATTTACTAACAGCAACCACTGCTACTGGAAACTTATTAACATTAAGCACTGTATCAGGTTTAGTAGTAGGTGAACCAATTGTGTTTACTCAAGTAACACAAACTCCGACATTAACTGCTACAACTAATTCTGGGGGACTGTTAACACTAAGTTCAACTTCTGGGCTAGTGGTCAATCAGCCAATTGTGTTTACTTCTGTGACACAAACACCAACTGTTGTATCTACAGCAAGTGCGGATAATTCAGTTACCCTAAGCGGCACAGCAGGTTTATCAGTTGGCTCTAGTTTTATTCCTACAGTAGTAACCACTAATACAGCTACATTGACTGCTACCAGTGCCAGTGGAAATTTAGCTACGTTAAGTAGCACTAGTGGTTTAACTGTGGGTCAGAGTATTATATTCACAGCAACAAGTCAAGCAACAACATTAAGTACAACATTTACTGCTACTGCCAGCACAACAACTGGTATTATTGGTAACGGCGCGGCTGTCCCGTCAGCTGGCACAGTGTTTACTCCAACTGGTACTGTAACAGGTACATTTGCGGTAGGCATGGTATTGACTGGTGGTGCCTTAACTAGCACTAGTGGTGTGTATATTACTGCCGCTAATCAGGCATTGTTTACTGGCACATTTGCCACAACTACCTTAAACGTCTCAAACGTTAGTTCAGGCTCACTAAGTGTAGGTATGCTTATTACTGGAACAAGCGTAACTGCTGGTTTATACATTGTTGCATTTGGAACAGGCACTGGTGGTATCGGTTCATATACAGTAAGTGCTAGTGCAAGTGGTACTCCAACTACAGGCACAAGTTTTACAGTTAACGCCAGCACACTACAATCTAGTACAGCTATCAGTGGTGCAAATAATTTAATCACAGTGTCTAGCACAGCCGGCATGGCCATCGGCGAATGGTTTACTGTAAGTAGTAACGTTGGCGGACTACTAAGTTCAAACAATTACTATATTACACAACTACTAGCCAACGGCACTCAACTGGCTGTGAGTGCTTCATATGGTGGCTCAAACGTTACATTGTCTAATGCCAGCGGTCCTGTGAATGTAACAGCAGGCGGCCAAATGGGCGGAGTAATTTCTGGAACTACTTATTATATTGCCAGCATTGCCAGCAACCAAGTGACCTTAAGTACAAGCCCGACACTTTCTCCTGTAACTACACTAACACAAACTAATAGTGGTACAAGCGGATGGACAAGCATCGCTGGATCTGTGCTTGGTGGATTAACTAGCGGCACTACATATTATGTTGTAACTATTAGTAGTCCGAAAGTTACTTTAAGTACAAGTCCAACGTTGACTCCTACAGTGACATTTAGTAACGGTACAGCTGGTACAAGTGGATGGACCAGTGTAACTAATAGCATATTTGGCGGAGTTACTTCGGGTAGTACATATTATATTGCCAGTATTAGTACCAATCAAATTACAGTAAGTTCAAGTTTTGGAACTGGGGCTATAAGTGTAACCAATGGCGCTGGTTCATGGACTAGTATTGCCGGCGGATCACTGGGCGGCGTTGCTAGCGGAAGCACCTACTATATTAAAACAATTAATGGTGGTACTAATCAAATAACAGTAGCAACCGACGCGGCACTTGTTAACACCTTGACCGTTAGCAATTCTGCAGGAGCATGGAGCGGCTCGGGTGGTGGAAGTTTTGGTGGAATAAGTTCTGGTAGTACATACTATATCACAACCATCGATAGCGTAAACAAACAGATTACAGTCAGCAGTAGTAGCACTCTTACTCCATTAGTTAGCACTACACAATCTACAGGCAGCTGGACTGCTATCAGTGGAACAGTGTTAGGTAATATTGTTAGTGGAAATATGTACTACATATCTAGTATTGATACCGGTAACAAGAGTGTAACAGTAAGCTCAAGCCCGTCACTAACACCAGTATTAGGATTACAAACTTCTAGTATTTCAGCAAACGTTAATGCAGGGCCTATTACTGGCATGACCCTAAGTTATCCTTATAATCCTGGAACATGGGGTATAAAAACAACTTATCTAAGCAGTGACGGAACAACGGTTACGCTAAGTTTTGCCACACAAAGTAATAGTCCTGGAGTTAGTACTAATATCACAGTTAGTGGATTTAGTCCTAGTGGATATAATGGTAACGCTACTATTACTGCGGTAGGAACTACTAGCAGTACATTTGTAGGATATATTAGTGGAACAACATTAACTGTAACTGCCTTAACTACCGGCGCCGTTGTATTGGGACAAATTATAACTGGTGCAAACACTAATTTAACTTCTGGTACGTATGTTACAGCATTTGTATCAGGTGTAAACGGTGGTGCTGGAACATACACTATCAACAATAGTCAAACTGTTGGAAGTATTTCAAGTTTGATTACCATGATTGGTGCTGGCAGTACAATTAGTTTTGCCAATGCAACTAATACTGCGGTAACAGTGCTTGGACAATTTACTGCTATTACTTCAGTAACTAGTGAAAATACTACAGGTAGTAGTACTCAATTAGGATTAGGAAAACCGTTTAGTGCTGGCACAGCAAGTACATTACGTTTAGGATATCCGGCAGCAGAAGGCGGACAAATTACCACACGTATCAGTACATGTCGTGCTACTGGACATGATTTCTTATACATTGGCACTGGTAGCTACACAACTACCAACTGGCCAACAGTTATCTATGGTAACCCGGCTAAGAGCGCACAGCAGAGTCAAGAGATCGTAGAAGAAGGCGTAGGTCGTGTGTTCTATGTGAGTACTGACCAAAACGGTATCTTCCGTGTTGGACGTTTCTTTACAGTTGACCAAGGAACTGGATCAGTTACATTCAGTGCAAGTATTGCCCTAAGTAACTTGGACGGTCTAGGATTCAAACGTGGTGTTGTTGTTAGTGAGTTTTCAACAGACACTGGTATGACCAACAACGCTAGTGATACAGTAAGTGTACAAAGTGCTGTTCGTGGTTACATTGACAGACGTTTAGGATTGGATCACGGTGGAAGCCCAGTGGCATTGTCCAATATAATTGGATATGGTTATCTAAGCCTTGGTGGTGGATTAGGCATGAAAGGTAGCCTTAACATGTCTGGTTACACTATTAAAAACGTAGGAACTCCAGAATTAGGAACCGACGGTGCTAATAAATCATATGTAGATTCAGGACTATCACTAGTCAGTAAATTGTCAACATTGACTGACGTGCAGGTATCAGCCTTGTCCAATGCACAATTGTTAGTTTATGATGCTACACTGACCAAATGGAGAAATGCAACAGCAACCGCTGGTGATGTGGCAGTATCATTCAACAGTGTGACTGGCGTAATTACACATGCTATTAACGCAGGTGTAATTGTCAACAGCCAGGTCAGTGCAAGTGCGGCCATTGCGCAAAGCAAATTGTCCATGAACGCGGCTGCTACACAAGCAACTGCATCTGGTATTGCACAGGCCAATTTGGGCCTGGCTAGTTTTGATAGTAGTCAGTTTACCAGTACCAATGGTTGGATAACGCATTTAACTAGTACCAGTGCCATTACAGGTATCCCTCTAGTTAAGATTCAACATATCAGTAATGGTACTATTTTAGGTAACTTGGGTAGCAGTTTTGCTAGTCCAACAACAGTAACTCCAAGCCAAGTTGTTACAAGTGCTGGTGGTATTATTAACAGCAATTTCAGCGCAAGTGGAGTAATGACTGTTACGTATGACGGAATCAGTACTGCCAACAATACCTACAGCGTGGTGGGAACTACAACTGCTGGAGGTAATGGCACCAACAGTTTGTTAAGGACCGGGCCTAACAAAGAAATTGACGTGGGTTTTGTAAAGATTGGTAGCTACAAGGCCGTTTCTTTAAATTCAACTACGCTGACATTTACAACACCTGGTAATTTTGACTACATGACTGCCACTGGTGGTAACGCAAGTAATACTGTAATTGCAACTTATGGTACACTGGATACCAGTAGCGGCACACTAAAGTCTACCTTGTTTACAACAGGTGGTAGTAGTGCAACTGGTCAGGTTATTGGTAATTGGAGTGTACAGGCTTCGAGTGTATGGGACGTGACCCTGGCTACATTAAAATCATTGACATTAACCACTGGCGGTGACTTGACAGCCGGTACCATACAAGGCAACTGGAGTTTGGTTGGTGCAAGTAAATTACAAGCCACTTACGCTGACTTGGCTGAATACTATGAAGGTGACCAAGAATACGAAGCTGGTACTGTGTTGGTGTTTGGTGGTGATAAGGAAGTAACCACAACTGGTCAAATCAACGACACACGTTCAGCTGGTGTGGTAACTACCAATCCAGCTTACATTATGAACAGTGAACAAACTGGTATAAAAGTTTGTATTGCACTGGCTGGCCGTGTGCCAGTTAAGGTAGTGGGTCGTGTCAAGAAAGGCGACATGCTGACCACAAGCGCAACACCTGGTTATGCTGTGAGAGCAAGCACTCCCACACTGGGTGCTGTGATTGGCAAAGCATTAGAAGACAAAGACTACGGTGAAGCCGGAGTTATCCAAGTGGCTGTAGGGAGAATGTAATGGCAAAACAAACTATCAATATCGGCACAGCGGCCAACAGCAAAAACGGCGATCCGTTGCGCACGGCATTTACAAAGGTGAATGCAAACTTCACTGAGCTGTATGCTGGCGCGGCAAATGAAACACAGTTGACAAATGGTGCTTATACCGTGACCTTAGGATCCGACGGCGTGTTGACATTGCCGTCAACTGTTGGTGATATTAAACGAGATGGAGTTAGTTTGTTTGCTCCTGTGACCAATAATAGTGATAACGTTTGGAATGTTGATCCAACTAGAACTGACACTTATACAGCCGATGGCAGTTTGTTAAAACCTTACAAAAGCATCACTGCCGCACTGGCTGGTATCGAAGCAAGGATTACAGCTGGAACATTAACCAACTTTGATGCAACTTCTACTTCTACTATTTTTCTTAACCCACAATTTATTGTGCTATCAGGTTCAACTACAGAAGACGTAACACTGACACGTGGGCACATTTACATTATTGGAGCAACACCGGATGCAGGCCATGTGCCAATTTGGATCACAGGTACTGTTACAATTACTCCTGGTGCTGTTAATAAAAATACAAACGACTTTGGCCTATTCAACGTGGCTGTTCTTGCCACAGGAGCTCATGGTATTGTTGTGAATGGCACTAACCCAGCCCGTGTTTTCTTAGAGGGGGTTTATGTTTATCAAAACACCAGCGGATACAGTTGTGTGTATATGACCAACAGCGGAGCAACTACCAAATTAGAGTTGACAGATTGCACAGTGAGTAGAGCAAGCGGTTCAACTTATTTGATTGATGTTCAAAATGGATATTGTAAAATTAACAATCTTGAAACCAACGGTACTGGTCAAGTATTGAATTATGCCAATGCTTCAACTGGCACACTATTAAACAGCGTAGTCGATGCTGATACCGGTGCAATTATTACACTGAGCGGAACTGTGGCATTTGGCATGGGCAACTGTATTCTAAACAATACTAGTACAGCGGCCAATACGTATGGTGTCACAATGAGTGGCACAGCAAGTATGCAGTTTGGTGTATGTACATTCAACGTGCCAGTCGCACAAGCAACCAATCGTGCTATTAATGGTGTTGCAGGCAATGTGGTATTATATACTGGTCCGGTATTCCAATACGGAACTTGCAATAAGATATCAACAGCAATTACCTTATTAGCATTGACAACAACATTCACAGCAGTCTAATACGGTAAATATACTAAACGGAGCAGACTATGGCACTACTACAGATTAACTTGGGCAATTACGCAAACGACGGCACTGGCGATGACCTGCGAACTGCGTTTCTCAAGGTAAACGATAATTTTGCCGCACTAGATTTAGAATATAACATTTTAGGTGGCGCCAACGTGGGCAGTGGCACCGGTGTGTATGCCTCACGTGATGGTGTGAATTTACAGTTTAAAACATTAACTAGTACAGACAGTACAGTTACGTTTACTAATACTTCTACCACAGTCAACTTACATGCTAACACACGACTGGCTAACGATCTTGCTCCCACACTGTCAGCTAATTTAAATCTAGCTGGGCATAACATTGTAGGGCCTGGCGATACCCAAACTACAGTACGCGGAATTGATGTTCCTAATTTGTCTTTTTTAGTCAGCATGATTATTGAATCAGGTACTGTAAATGTTGACATGGGGTCTATACAAACTCCGGCGGGTCTTGACACTAATTTTAGAGGATACACTGTTGACATGGGTCAGCTGGTAGATCCTAAGCCCCAACTACAAGTAAATTTTGGAACAATTATCTAATGGCTTTAGATGTATGGACAAAACAGTCGGGAGCAAGTCTCGGCACTTTTACTGAACAAACATCAGTAAATATTGCCTTACCTATTGGCGGGGCATTAACTAATCCCAGTTATACCGGGCAAGGACATCATCCGGTTGCTACTTTACGAAATAGTGCCGGTGCCCCTTTTATTCGTAATGCTGTAAACAGTTATGTAGACGGCATTTATCAAATGCGTAATGATTTGCCTAATGCTCGCACTGTTAGTAATTTAGTAGTGTGGGATCAAGTCAACGAAGGTGAAGAAACTGATCCTACTGGATATAGCGGATTCATGTATGCATTTGGACAATTTTTAACACACGATTTAGAATTTGCTCGACCTGGTAGTACTAACATAGATGTTGTTGTGCCGGCAGGTGACACTAATTTAACTCCCGGAAGTCATATTCCAGTTAATCGTAGTGCTATTGCCCCAGGAACAGGTATAGCTGGTCATACAGCACTGCCAATAAATGATGTCACTGGCTGGATAGATTGTAGTGTTGTTTATGGACTTGCCTATCCTCCAGGTGTATCACAAGGTCCAACTGTTTTTCAAAATCCTATTAATTTAAGAGAAGGCGGTCAACCTGCAACTACTGGCAAATTGTCTACCAGCTCTAATGGACAATATGCACCTGTTGTTAATAATAGTTTTGTATTTGGAGATCCTCGAGGCACAGAAAATCCAGATTTAACGTCTATACAAACACTATTCATCAGAGAACATAACTGGCATGTAGACAGATTAAAAGTACTACACCCAACATGGACTGGAGAACAATTATATCAACGTGCTCGCAACATAGTTATTGCCGAATTTCAAAATATAACATATAAAGAATGGTTGCCAAAGATTGTCGGTGCTTCAACTATTCCGGCATATACAGGTTTTAAAACAAATATCGATGCCAGCGTAACTGTAGAGTTTGCTGTGGCAGCAATGAGATTTGGTCATAGTATTGTATCAGGTGCGCAAGATCGTGTAGACGAACAGGGTAACATTTTAGAGTCTTTGACATTGGCTCAGGCTTTCTTTTTAACACCTGCACAGTTTGAACGTAATGGCGGTGCTGACGGGTTTATACGCAAATTAGCCAGCGACATCAGTAATAAATTAGATGTACATATCATTGAAGACTTGCGTAATTTATTAAATGATCCGCCTGCCGCAATGGATCTTGCCGCAACTAATATACAACGTGGACGTGATGCTGGATTACCAAGTTTAAATCAAATGCGTACAGCATTAGGATTATCGGCGTACACTTCATTTAGTCAAATAACTACAGACAGCGTAGTAGCTTCCGCTTTACAAACTGCATATACTAATATTAATAATATTGATTTGTGGGTCGGAGGGTTAGCCGAAACTCCAGTTCCCGGTGCTATGGTAGGACAAACTTTTCAAAATATCATATCAAGCCAGATGATAAGACTACGCGATGGTGATGCGCTATACTGGGAAAACCAGCCATGGGCACCTGGAGACTTTGACTGGTTGCAATCTCAAACATTATCGAAAATTATACTTAGAAACACTGATACTGTTCGCATGCAACTCGATGCGTTTGTAGCTGTTGAACGTTCTGATTTATATTTGCCTACTGCTATAAATGGTGTTGATTACATTACAACTGATACTGCCGGAGGCGTTAATTATCCCGCTACGGATCCAGCGGCATTTACTTATAATATAATCAGTGGTGCTTTACCTGGCGGATTACAAATATCCGGTTCACACATCATTGGCTATCCTTATATTGTTGCCACTGATACTACATTTACATTTTGCATAAGAGCCTCTAATGGTGTAAGCATTGCTGATAGAACATTCAGCATAACTACCCGTGCTGTTAATGTTCCCACATTTGTCACAGCCGCAGGAGCATTGCCGGTAGGTATTCATCAACAACTGTACGCACTTGACAGAACTTATGTAAATTATAAAATAGAAGCATTTGATCTTGACGAAGCCCTTGGAAACATTTTAACTTATTACATAGCATCCGGAGACGGTTCTTTGCCTCCAGGTCTAAGTATGGACTCCACTGGATTGATTACCGGATACATAAAGCCTACTCTTAAAATTACACCAGCGGACGGAAAAGGCACCTACGACGAATCTACTTATGACGCTGTAGCCTACGACTTTGCCACACTGTCTACCAACGGATTTGATACATATTTTTACGATGATGTGTTTTATGATTACAATTTACCGGACGGTCAGCCTATCAGTCTTAACGTCAACTACCAGTTTAAAGTAACAGTAACAGACGGTTACAAAATAGCTCAGAGAATTTTTAGAATATTTGTAGTAGGTGATGATACATTCCGTGCTGACAACACCAGTTTGGATGGATTTGTTGGTAATCAAGGATTTACCGCAGATGCCACTTATTTGCGTCAGCCAGTGTGGTTATCTAATCCTAACTTGGGTATATTCAGAGCCAGTAACTATCTTACTATTCCAGTAGCATTGTACGATAATAATAATGTATATTATAATCAAGAAGTGATTAATCGAGAAGTCCGTGCTACCAGTATTAATATATCCAACACTGACAATTCGTTTCGTAGTAACCATCTTACAGTAACCAATGTTAAAGGCAATATTGCGATAGGACAATATATTTGTTTTGAAGGAATTATTCCTGGAGCGACCGGACAAACTTATAGAATTAGCAACGTAATTAATTTAGGTAACGGAGTTTATAGAGTATATATTTCGTCTACATTATTACAGAATATTCCAGACGGCACTATATTTTACATAGGCACACTATGCTCACTACCACCTGGTATGAGTTTTGATTTAAACACTGCGCAATTATACGGAAATGTTCCGTACCAACCAGCTATTACTACTATCTATACATTTACGTTGACTGCAACTCGTCCGGGTAATAAAGGTGATAGTCTTAGCTCAAGCAGAACATTTACTATAACAATCATAGGCGAAATAGACAGCGTAATTACCTGGAACACTCCAAGCAATCTTGGAACTATTCATGCAAACTATATTTCTACGCTACGGGTAAGTGCTACAACAACAATTTTAAATGCAGTTGTATTGTATACGGTTACTCAAGGAGTGTTGCCTAACGGGCTCACTTTAACCACCGATGGCGAAATAATCGGTAAAGTTATACAATTCCCCGACCCAGCCAACCACATATTGGGCTTAACCAGCTTTGACCATGGCAATCTAACATTCGATGTAGCCGCTACCACTGTTGATCGTTCGTATTCGTTCACTGTAGAAGCTAGAGATCAATTTGGTTACAGTGCGGTATCTCGAACATTTACAGTAAACATAGATGTACCTAACGCTATTGCCTACAGTAACATACGAGTACAGCCATACTTGAATAATACTCAACGAACTGCATTTAAGAGTTTTATGAACAACACCACAGTGTTTGCGCCACAATCAATTTACAGATCAAATGATCCAAACTTTGGATTACAATATAATCTTAGCATGGTTGCCTATGCAGGAATCCAAACCAATAGTGCGGCAAAACTTGCTTCAGCTATGGGGCTTAATCATAAACGCAAACGATTTATATTTAATAGTGTAGAAACTGCTGTAGCTTACTTGCCGGGAACTACAACAGCGGTATACGAAGTTGTTTATTTAAAAATGCTAGACCCATTAGAACCTAACGGATTACATTTGCCAACATCTATAAAAAGTAGAGGACATCAGTCCGATACCATAACTATTGATAGTGTTCCAAATTTGTGGAGTAGAAATCTGTCGGATTTGACTGCAAATGCTCCTAGCAACAGTAGACCATTAGAAGTGGTAACTGCCGATAGTACAGGGTATCAAATTAGCAATTCAAATGTAAGTAAGTTTTTCCCCAGTAGTATAACGAATTGGCAGTATCGTATTGGGCAAACCGGCCTAACAGAACGCAATTATTTGCCTTTATGGATGCGCAGTATTCAACCGGGCACTAAACAAGAAATAGGATTTGTGCTTGCCGTTCCTATTTGTTATTGTTTAGTGGGTAAAAGTGCAGGGATAAAGCTATTAATTGAAAATAGCGGGTTTGATTTTAAAGATTTAGATTACACCGTGGACCGATATATAATAGATTCTGTCACCGGTTACACAAGCGATAAATACCTAGTATTCAAAAACGATAGGATAACAGTATGACCAGTCAGATTAATTACGGTGCAATTAACACAACTTACCCAGTTGCCGGACAAGATAACAACAGTCAGGGATTTAGAGATAACTTTACAGCTATTTCAGCTGGGCTAGGTGTTGCCAAAGCAGAAATTACAGCATTGCAATCTAATACAATATTAAAAGCAGATTTAGCAACAGGCACTACCACTGTACAAAATAACATGCTAGGCAGTACAATATACAATGCATTGTATAGTCAATTTTACGGCGTATATTTTGACGGTAGCTTGTTAGGTATCAGTGCCAATGCAAATATAGATTTAACCAGTGGCCCTATACAAAAATTTAAACTGGCTGGAAATCCTACCTTAACATTTGTGAACTGGCCGTCAACTACCGGTCAATGGGCTAAAATACAAATTATTTTAGTTGGCGACGGCGCTGGAGTTAGAACTGTTAGTTTTAGTACAGAACGATCTGGCACAATTCATTATGCTACCGATTATCCAACATTGCCAGGAACTACTACTTTAGGATTTACAGTAGGAGGCGAAGGAGTTGACAGTATTCAAGTAACCAATGCTAACATTAATAGTACTCCTAATTCTGGATACACTACACCGGCAACCATAAGTTTTACTAGCCCGGTATTGTCAGGCGGTACTAGCCCTACAGCAACGGCTGTATATCAAATCGTTAGTGCAACTGTATCAGTTGGTGGCACAGGTTTCCAAGTTGGCGATCAATTGGCTATCGATGCACACAGCGATGTTATTTTACAAGTAGCCACAATTACACAAGGTACAGGTGCAATCACAGCATTTACCGTAGTTAGCAGTGGTACATTGAATCGACCATATCCAGGTACATATACTTTAACAGCAATTAGCGGATCGGGTGTCAACGCAAAAGCTACAGTATCTAACGGAATAAAATCTATTAATCTTACTTCTGCAGGAGATGGTTATACTACTGTTGCTCCAACTGTTACCATTAGTGCGCCTACTGCTGGAGTAACTGCTACCGCGGTTGCAACATTAACATCTAGTACTAGTAACAATATCAAAGTGATTGAAGCATGGACATACGACGCCGGTACTAATGTTTACATTAAATATTTAGGCGAGTATCATTAATGCATCCATTGGCAGGCGATCTTAGTGCTTTAAAAGATTCCGAGTTAGAAAATAAAATCAATGATCTAACTCGAAAGTATTTTTTGACTAATAATTTTGGTGTGCAACAACAAATAAGTACTTTGCTGGATACCTATAAAGCAGAAACAAGCAAACGACGTCAAGCCGAATATGAAAAAATGATGTCTAGCCGTGATAAAGGACTTGACAAACTGATCAATATCAGTTAAACTAGGTAAATGCGCCTAGACAAATACAGTAATCCAATCTTTGAAGAACACGATTTATTTGATGCCATTTATAATGGATATCAATTTAATGTGGACGACACCATGATTGTTGAACGCACTGATGCTGTAAAACAACTAGAAGAACAAATTGGTTTTAGATTTGTTACGCCATACGAAACTCACAATAATATCCAAGATTACGACAGGGCCAGTCAACAACTTTGGTTTATGCCCAAGGACTACTGTGCAAATCTAGTAGAAATGTTATACGGAATGTGTACTACTCCAGAACAAACAACCAGAGTTAGCGAAGAATTAGAAGCATTTATAGCGCACGGCATGATGGATTTATTGTACTACCTTAAATATTTGGTAGATACTTTAGAAGAAAAAGAAATTCTATGGGGTGTAGGCAGAGGGTCGAGTGTAGCAAGTTATGTGTTATATTTGATAGGAGTTCATAAAATAGATAGTTTAGCCTATAATTTAGACTGGCGTGAATTCCTGAGATAAGTACTATTATAATCCAAGGAGATTAATATGGCAATGAAAGAACAACCAAAAACTGTTTACCGCAGTATGCAAGGTAAAGAAATTGATATGAATAAGTTAATTAACTTAAATGAAACAACACCTGCTGTTGGCAACATGCGAGTTAATGCCCGTGGCGATGAATTAGGCGCAGGTGGAAAAATTGTACGCAAGCGTGAAGAAATTATTGCCGCTAGCAATGCTCCAGCACCAGTTCCAGATCAAGTCAACATACGTGCAGTACCGCCCGCACCAGTTGTTGCAGTACCACCTGTAGCACCGACTATTATTGTTAAAAAAGATGTTTCTGATCAAGATCCAGAAGGGAAAGAGTAATGATGGATTCAAAAGGTATTGGCCACGTAGGATTTAAACCCACAGTACAAGGCAAAATTTTGCCCATACGTGACAACGTGTTTGTTACCGACATGAGTTTTGACGAACAAATTAGTGCCGGTGGTATTTACATACCTAGCGATGATGGTAAGACTGAAGGTATCAAACCTCGTTGGGGGCGAGTATATGCTGTTGGCCCGCAACAAAAAGATATCAAAGTAGGCGAATGGATCCTTATTGAACACGGTCGTTGGACTAGAGCTATCACTGTGGAAGAAACTGACGGTACTACACGCAAAATATTTCGTGTAGACACCAATTGTATGTTGATGTCAGCTGATGACAAGCCAAAGGAACTGTCGTTTGGGTTGACCTCTATTGATTTAAGTCCTCCAGAATACGATTTCCATCCAAAATAATACACTCACTTCGAGTAACAGGACTATTGACTAGTCCTGTTTTCACCTGTACAATATAAACTATATGTTAAATTACAATGATCCAGAGATGGATGAACTTTACCACAGGCAATTAGAATTTGCTTCCATGATGATGGAACAACATGGTGCTATGGCTGTAGCCGCTATTATGATGACACAGGCCTTAAGCATTTATCGAACTGCCTTAGACGAACTCGACTATCACAATATGGTTGACACTATTTCAAAAAATCGAGATCAAATTAAAAAACTTACACCGGACATACTATAATGACAAATCCTTTTCGCGATCAAGAAAAATTTATGAAAGCCTGCGATCAAACAGTAGGTGATTGGAATGAAGATCAATTTAACATGTATCTTAAATTGATTGAAGAAGAATGTAAAGAACTGGTCCTAGCACTTAATCACAAGGACAGGGTCGAAACACTTGACGCACTACTAGACATTGTAGTAGTATGTATTGGTGCCATGCATAGTATGGGCGCAGATTCAGAAGGCGGCTGGAAGGAAGTAATGAATACAAACTTTGCTAAGATTGATAAAGAGACCGGCAAGGTTCGTAAGCGTGAAGACGGGAAAGTACTAAAACCAGTTGGTTGGACTCCGCCGAATTTGAAACAGTTTGTTAAGGATACAGAATGAAGCAGTTATGGGTAGAAAAATATCGTCCGAAGACACTAGACGACTATGTGTTTAGGGACGAAGGCCAAAAGAAACAAATTAAATCATGGATTAAAGATGGCAGTATTCCACATTTATTGTTAAGCGGTAGCCCAGGCATTGGCAAAACTACTCTAGCTAAAGTTCTGATGCAAGAACTAGGTATTCCAGACTTTGATATTTTGGAAGTTAATGCTAGTCGTGATACTGGTATTCGCGAAGTTGTTAGAGAAAAGATTACTAACTTTGTGCAAATGATTCCGTTTGGCCCATTTAAGGTTGTGTTATTAGACGAAGCCGATCGACTTAGTCCGGAAGCACAAGACGCACTTAAAGGCGTCATGGAAGAATACAGTGATCACAGTAGATTTATCTTAACTTGCAACACTCCTAACAGGATTGTGCCAGCACTACACAGTCGTTGTCAACAAATGCATTTTGCCAGCATTGACCAAACTGAATATACAGCTCGGGCGGCTACTATTCTAGTAGAAGAAAATATTGAGTTTGATCTAGATACCTTAGATACTTATGTTAAAAGCGTATATCCGGATTTGCGTAAGTGTATTAATCTGTTACAACAACACAGTATGGAAGGCAAACTGATGAGTCCGCAGACCAGCGACAGTGGAGTAAGCGATTATAAAGTCGAAATGGTTGAATTGTTTAAAGCAGGTAAGATTTCCGATGCTAGGAAATTGTTATGCGGTCGTGCTCGTCCAGATGAAATGGAGGATATCTATCGCTGGTTGTATGATAATATCACATTGTTTGGCGAAGAAGCTACACAAGACAAAGCTGTCTTGATCATTAAACAAGGTCTAGTAGACCATACGTTTGTTGCAGATCCAGAAATTAATCTGGCGGCAACACTGATCCGACTAGGTCATTTATCCTAATAAAAAAGGGCCGCAAAGGCCCTTTTTAATGACTATCTAAAGCGTTGCCGCTTTATTCTCCATAAACCGCTAACACCTCCTTCACGGCATTATGGCGTTCGATGTCACGAGCATCAAATTGAATAATATCAATGTGCTCTAAATATTCTTTTTTGGCAATTAGGTTACAAAAATCAATTAACCCATTGTCGTTTATTCTATCTGCTTGAGCTAGATCTCCTGTCACTACCATCTTAGAGCCCTCTCCTAAACGGGTTAGTAGCATTTTCATTTGATTAACTGTGGCATTTTGCATTTCGTCAGCGACGATATAAGCATTTTTAAATGTGCGGCCGCGCATATAAGCAAGTGGACTTATTTCAATAACACCTTCCTCCAACATGTTGGCTATTTCTTTCTTTTGATAATATTCGCCCAAGACATCGAATATAGGTCTTGTCCAAGGTGCCATCTTTTCATTCAAGTCACCTGGTAAGAAGCCTAAATCCTCATCTACGGACACGGCGGGTCTTGTTACCACGATTCTGTCAACTTTGCCTTCCTGAAACAATTTAATACCAAACTGTACGGCTAGCATGGTTTTACCCGTGCCGGCAGGTCCGATAGCAAGTACTATGCTAGTGGATTCTTCGTATAATTTGCTAAGATAAAGTTTCTGATTAGCATTACGTGCATTAATATTAACACGTTGCTTTTTTGCCGGAAGATACGGCTGGAAATCAATGATATTAACTTCTGATGTAAAACGCTTTTTCACTCGTTGTTTACTCATCTAGTTTAGCTCCTACTTTACTGGTTAAAGTAAGACTTGCAGTGACCGCCCTGATAACTACAGAGGTCCTACACTATTATTTAACGAATACACAGAATAATAAACTGTTATGTTATCGTTTCAAACCAGCTAAATAAGTATACAAGTTTCTGGAACCCAACATGCATGATATTTTAGACGTAATACAGAACATACAAGATTTATACGAAAACAACAGTAGTCTGGCTGTGCTTAAAGACTTTGAACGTGTGTTAGACGAGATGGATACGTATGTGTACGAAAACTGGGAAGAAGGCGAATTAGCTTATGGACCACGTGTGGATCGTCATTGGATCACAGCTGGGTTTATGTGGCCGCAAAATAAAATGCCTGACCCCACTGCTGGTAAGCGTCTAATGGAATTAGGTTGCAAAATCAGTTATCAAAAGAGTCACTTAATAGAGCCGCGCAAAATTCGTACAGCAGAAGACATTCGTCCTAACAGCAAAAAAGGTCGTTTAGACCGTCATCCTATTTGGATTGTAGAAATCCAAATGCCTAAAAAGATTGCATTTGATATCTACAAAGGTTATATGGACAAGATGAAAAATGAAGGCAAAACAGCAGAAGCACCTAAGTCTGCTGTGGCCGCCAATGCCGCAGGCGCACCGGCACCAACTGCACCAGGTATGACTCCGGGAGCAGGCCCTGCGCCGACACCAGGAATGACTGCTCCGCCCGGTGGTGCTCCAGCACCAGCTCCAGTTTAAGGATTAACATGCAATTAACAGAAAGTTTACGTGCTGGAGATCTTGAATACTTGGTTAAAAAAGTATTTGGCATCGATGCGTTTAAAAGTAAAATTGGGGATGACGATCAAGTCGTTGTTGTAAGTTTTGAAGTCAAACACGAAGATGCCGCTAAGGATCTTGAAAATTTTATTGAAATGGGATATAGTTTTGTACTAGATGCAGATTGTACAGCAGGCGAAACTGATGACGGAAGTTATTTTGTATTTGTAGAATTAGAGCGCGGCAGACATATTGCTGAACAAATATTAGAAATATTAGAAGGTGTTAAAAAATTAGCTAATCTTGATCACATGCGATTTAGATATTTTAAAAATTTTAAAAGCCAAGAAGCTAATATTGAAAATATTAATATAGCAGTTCCACAAGATAAAGATTCTTACGAACTTGCTACTAAACGAAACACTATGGATAATTTCCAAGAGTTTTTTAAGAATAGCTATGCTGACGAAATTAAACTTATAGATGAAAGCATTAGTTTTACTAGACCTTATAGTGGAACAGTGACTTTTGATATTGTAGCCAGTGGTAATAAAAACAAAGTATACGACAGCATTAAAGGCCCAATTGTTTTAGAAAGCAAAGATATGGCCGAAGTTATGTTTTTAACTAAGGTCATTGGGAATTACAATATTAATAAAATTAGTAATACATTTATATTTGAAAATAATGGCTGGGCAGTTGCCCTTGAAAGGAAATAAGATGAGCGATTTTAAATTTGATTTTACACAAGCAAAGTTCGAAGCAATTATTGGTAAAAACCCTTATGCTGAACATTGGTTTGAAGCGTTATGCGAAATACTTCCAGACTATGACATCGATACAGTGCCACGTGTTGCGGCCTTCTTAGCACAGTGCGCACACGAGTCAGGCGGCTTTAAAGCAATTAAAGAAAATTTAAATTACAAAGCCGCAAGTCTTTGTAAAGTATGGCCACGTTATTTTCCTAACATGGATGTTGCCAATGCCTATGCACAACAACCAGAAAAAATTGCCAATAGAGCATACGCTAATCGCATGGGCAACGGCCCAGAAGAGTCAGGCGATGGTTGGAAGTTTTGTGGACGCGGACTTATTCAGTTAACTGGTAAAGACAACTATAGCCGTTATGCCGCAAGCACAGAGCAAACGCTAGACGAAGCAAGCGAACACTTAACTACATTCGAAGGTTGCGTACAAAGTGCCGCTTGGTTTTGGGAAGCCAACAATTTAAATCAATACGCAGACAGTGGCGACATCCTAACAATGACCAAACGTATTAACGGCGGGACATTGGGCTTAGAAGATCGTCAAAACCATTATACTCACGCATTACACATTCTACAAGGATAATGTATGGGTCAGATTCAGTGGATAATTAGTCTGATTCCGGACGCAATACTCAACTGGTTGTATTGGTTAATTATTGCTGTAGGTATTAGTGGAATTGCGGCCAGTTGGCTAGGGCGATGGATTCCTTTTTATGGCAATTACGTGAGGTTTTTAAAACCCGTTGGTGTAGTATTACTTGTGTTGGGTGTATGGTTACGTGGCGGATACGACACTGAAATGCGCTGGCGAGCTAAGGTAGAAGAAGCTCAAGCAAAAGTTGCCAAAGCTGAGGCTGAAAGCCAGCAAGTTAATACTAAATTGGAGCAAGAGCGTAAAAAGAAAGCAATTATCAGAAAAGAATACATTACTACCGTTAAAGAGCGTATTGTTAAAGAAGCACAGATTATTGACGCAGAATGTAAAGTTGCTCCAGAAGTAATTAAAGATCTAAACGATGCCGCTAAAAATCCTATGAAAAAAGGAAGTGTTACTATTGAGGAGGTTAAAAAATGAAACACCTTATTATAGTAACTGCATTGTTAATTACAGGTTGCACCACAGTACCAGTAACTGTAAAATTTCCAGATGTTCCTAAAGATATGTTAGTAGCATGCCCTGATTTGAAACAAACAGCGGAAACTACCAAGTTGAGCGAGGTTTTGCCGGTAGTTGTTGACAATTACGGGCAATATTATGCTTGTAAGGACAGCGTAGACAGCTGGATTGACTGGTATAACAGCCAGAAAAAGATATTTGACAGTATCAAATAAATACTACTATTAAGCCAACAGGAGCGAACTATGGCAGACCAAGTGACAAGCGAATCAAAAAAAGAAGATTGGATGAATTCCAAGTGGCGTCCAATGATGGGCTGGATGTATATGCTAGTCTGTACCATGGACATGATTGTATTTCCAATCTTATGGAGCCTATTACAAACATTTACCCATACACAAATTACACAATGGAATCCATTGACCTTGCAAGGTGCTGGTTTATTCCACATTGCAATGGGTGCAGTGTTAGGTATCGCGGCATTTGGTCGTACACAAGAAAAACTAAACGGAGCAAACAATGGCGGAGCACAAGTACCGGCACCAACAACAGGATTTGCGAGCGGGGCTCCAGCATTTAGCCCACCTACAACAGGAGGATTCAGTTCCCCCAGCACAGGTTTTGGGTCAGCACCACTTGGCGGGAACACAGCAAGTAGCTTTACGCCGCCAGCAAGTTGGGGGACAACACCAACCGTAGACACAACTGCAAGTGGTAAAAAGATTGTGCCAGATTTTGGCCAACCAGCAATATAAGGAAATTAAAATGAAAAAATTATTAGCGGCATTATATATTGTAGGCATTTATTCAGTTTGCCTAGTAGCTACTACTGGCATGGCTTATGCAGGTGGAGAGACTAAAGAAGTTTGCACACCAAAAGTGGACAAAGCAGGCAAGGCAGTAATGGATAAGAAAACTGGCAAGCAAGCCGAAGATTGTAAAAAAATCAAAGTTCACAAGAAAGTCGAAGGCGAAGCAGTTCCAGACAAGAAAAAGTAATCCAAATACTTGACAGGCTCCGCTTAAGATAGTATAATTACTATTATTAACGGAGCCTTTTTTACGACTATGACTGATTATTACCAAACACTAGGCATTAACGAAAATGCTAGCCCGGACGAAATTAAAAAAGCATACCGAACTTTGGCTAATAAACATCATCCAGATAAGGGTGGTGATCAAGCCAAGTTCAAAGATATTAGTGTTGCATACGACAACCTAAGCGATCCACAAAAGAAAGCTGAATACGACCATCAGCGACAATACGGTGGACAGCAATTCCACTTCAATACTGGCAATCCATTTGATCCGTTTGGCAATATGTTCGGAGGCGGAAGCCCTTTTCCACAAGGTCATCCATTTGCGGACATATTTGGCGGACATCGAGGTCAAATGCGACGCAATCGAGATTTAAATATTCAATGTCAGATCACATTACTAGATTCTTATGTTGGAAAACAGCTTGAAGCAAATTATAAATTACCAAGTGGTCGGACTCAAACTGTAGTTATTAATGTGCCGGCTGGTATACAGCACGGTGAAACTATTCGCTATGGCGAGTTAGGCGACGATAGTATGCCTGGTGCGCCGCGAGGTAATCTTAATGTTACTATAGTAGTATTGCCAGATCAAAATTACAAACGTCAAGGCGACGACTTGTATACAACGGTACATATCAATCCTATTGAAGCAATGATAGGTTGCAAAAAAACTGTTAAAATTATCAATGGAACTAAACTTGATTTAGATATACGCCCTGGAGTGGAATCCGGAGTAGAATTTGCCAGTGCTGGTAATGGATTTCAAAATGTAAACCATGGCGGCAGGGGTAGGTTTGTTAGTGTAATTAATATTAAAGCACCTTCTATAGAAGATCCAGCTCTCGTGGCAAAACTACGTCAGATAAACGATGAAATTAGTAAAATTTCCTGATCCTATACTTAAACAAAAAGCTGTAGATTGGAATTTTGAAACAGACTTAAATGCAAAAGAAGTCGAAGTTGACATGGTTCAACTTATGATTGAAAGTAAAGGTATTGGTCTTGCGGGAAACCAAGTGGGATTACTCAAAAGAGTGTTTGCCATACATCTTAAAGACCAAGTTCCTTTTTGCATGTTCAACCCGTATATCTTACATGGAGACAACGACATGGTTGAAGATAATGAAGGATGTTTGAGCTTTCCGGAATTATTTTTAAAAGTTCCACGTCATAATAATATTACTGTCGGATACCTTGACAGACAAGGAAATAAGCGTATAATAGAACTAACTGGAATAGATTCAAGATGTTTTCAACATGAACTAGACCATTTGGATGGTATTTGTTTTACAGAACATATTAGTCCATTAAAACTAGCACTAGCTAAAAAGAAATTATTAAAGAAAAAGGGAAGAAAGTAATGGTTGAACCAAGTGATAACCTACAAGCAGTATTTGAAAAAGCAATTGAAACTGCAAAAAAACTACATCACGAATACCTGACCATAGAGCATATTCTATTAGCAATGCTATCAGAAGATAACTTTAAAGAATGTATTAAAAACTTTGGATCCAATGCCGACGATCTTAAAAAAAATCTCACTACTTATTTGAACAATAACTGCGGTGAAATAGTAGTCCAAGATGTTGTGGTCAAACCTCGCAAGACACAAAGTGTAGAACGTGTGCTTAATCGTGCATTTACCCAGGTGTTGTTTAACGGACGTCAACGTATAGAAAGTACAGATGTGTTTATTGCCATGATGGGTGAAAAACGCAGTTGGGCTCATTTTTATATTCAGCAAGCTGGCATTGACCGCGATAAATTTGCCGACTTTATCAACAACAGCGTTGAAGAAGTTTCAGACGACGAAGCTCCTGAAAGCAATACACTAACTAGAGCACTTGCGGCATTTACTACTAATCTTAACGATCAAGTTACTAAGAACAAAATTGATCCTGTTATTGGACGTATTGACGAACTTGAAAATATTAGTTTGGCCTTAGGTCGTCGCAGTAAGAACAACGTGATTCTTGTAGGAGATCCTGGTGTAGGTAAGACTGCTATAGCAGAGGGACTTGCTTATAATATCGTCAAGGGTGCTGTTCCAGATTTCCTAAAAGAATACAAAGTATACAGTTTGGATATTAGTGCCATGTTGGCTGGCAGTAAGTACCGCGGAGACTTTGAAGAACGTTTTAAACATGTTATCAAAGCTCTGCAGAAGAAAGGTAAGACTGTGCTGTTCATCGACGAGGCACATATGATCTCTGGCGCAGGATCTGCTGGTAATTCAGCTAATGATCTCGCTAACATGATGAAACCTGCTCTAAGCAAAGGCAACATTAAAGTTGTGGCCAGTACTACTTGGGAAGAATATCGCAAGCACTTTGAAAAGGATCGTGCGCTGATGCGTCGTTTTCAACGCATTACTGTTGACGAGCCTACTCAAGAAATGACTTACAGTATCTTGCAAGGTATTAAGAAGTATTACGAGTCATTCCACAATGTCAAGATTCGTAATGATGCACTACAAGCGGCTATTAAGTTAAGCGTTAAATATCAAGCTGATAAGAAACTACCAGATAAGGCTATTGACCTAATCGACGTAGCATGTAGTCGCTTTAACTTAAAGATGGCAGATGATCGTGTTATTGGAGAACGTGAAATTCAATATGAGCTTGCTAAGATGGTTGCTATGCCCGAAGAGCAAATCATGGAAAGTGAAAGTTCAAGCATTGCCAAACTGCAAGATAACGTGAATGCCGATGTGTTTGGTCAAGATAATGCTATTGAAGAAATTGTAGACAAAATTATCGTTGCTCAAGCTGGACTTAAACCAGAGAACAAGCCCGTTGGTAGTTTTGTATTCATGGGCCCGACTGGTTGCGGTAAGACTGAAACGGCCAAAAGTCTGGCTAAACACTTAGGTACCAAGTTGTTACGTTTTGATATGAGTGAATATCAAGAAAAGCACAGCATCAGTAAACTGATCGGTAGCCCTCCAGGTTATGTTGGCTTTGAAGAAAATGCAGGCTTGCTGATTACACAGATTCAAGAGAATCCCAATGCTGTTCTGTTGTTTGACGAAGTTGAAAAGAGTCATCCAGATGTCAGCACAGTATTGTTGCAAATGATGGATAATGGTTTTATTACTGGTTCAAACGGCAAACGTGCTGACTGTCGTAACATTGTGCTAATTCTTACAACCAATGCTGGTGCGCAGGACGCTGAAAAGAACAATATCGGCTTTGGTAGTCAAGAAAAAGACTACAGCGATAAAGAACTTAAGAAATTCTTTGCACCAGAGTTCCGTAATCGTTTAGATGCCGTTATTACATTCAACAAACTTGGTAAAGAAACTGTTGTTAAGGTAGTAGATAAGTTTATTGACGAGATGCGTGACCAAGTTAAAGAAAAAGGTATCCGTATCAAGATTGATAAAGAAGCTACCAACTGGTTAATCGACAACGGCTTTGATAAAAAGATGGGTGCTCGTCCGCTACAACGTGTTATCGACAAAGAAATTAAACGTCCTTTGGCAAAAATGATGTTGTTCGGAGATCTTAAGAATGGTGGTTGGTTAACTATTACTGTCCAAGAAGGTAAAATTTCATTGGCGGCTAAACCTAAGTTGCCTAAGACTCCATTACTGATGGTAGATACAGCAGAACATGCAGTACAAGGTAACTAAAAAACTATTCAACGGCATATATCAGTACAAAATTGTGCTGACATGTGCCGGATCGAGCCTATTTAGGCACAGTGATCTAGATACTGTATATAAAAACTTATTGGAAATTACAATACCACATCAGCCTAAGCCAAATCAATTTGGTTACAGGCACGGTGGTATCAGTAATCAAGAAGACTTAGACTATGCTTTTCAATTGCAAAAAGTATTATCTAAAATGTCGGATATAGACATCAGGGTAGAAAGTCCATGGCTCAGTATCTACAGTAATAAGCTGGTGGATATTAATAAATTAGCCAAGATTAGCACGGATCATGTGAAATACATTAGTAAGCCGCCGGATAATACTACGCTAGATTCGGGCACTGTAATTATGCCCAAAATGAATTATGATTTTCGTATTACCCTAGGTAAAACTACCCAAGAGCATGGTGCATTTGTGGAGTGGGCAGAATCTAACAAAAAACTTAAACTAACAAAGAGTTGTGTTAAAGATCTGCACAAGCCGCGCAGTTGGGGTGGCACACATTTTTACGTCACTGGGGACAACAATTTGCTTATGGCCCGTATGCATTTGGGCGGTAGTATTAGCAAAGTAGAGCGTATCATTAAAAACTAAAGCCCTGCAAAAGCGATAAATACTCTAACCGCAGAGATTTCTGCTGATTTAATAATTTGGGCTTAAAAATGCGTATAAATGAACTATTAGAGGGCAAATACTTCGACGATATGAAGTTTATCAAACCTGTAGAAGGTGGTGGTAGAGAATTAAACTTTGATCTTGCCGAAGACTTAATACACTTCATGCACAACGATGATGATGTATATCGTCGTCATGTATTTCCAAGCCTAACCCGTTGTATTGATAAAAAAGGTGAAATAAGCAGTAAAGTATTTCGCCCAGCAGTAGAAAACAGTTATCACGCCTATGTGAAAAAATTTCCTATCCGCGAGCTACCCCCACAGTTAGACGAAAAACTTTGCAATGATATTTGCAAAAAAATGTTAGAAGACACCAAAGAACACCTATCTAACGGCAAGTATAAGGATTAATCGTGCTGTTAAGAGAAATGTTCTATTATGAAGGCAAAGCTATTGCTGTTAATGACGACAGCATGGAAAAGTACGGCAGACCTTTTAATCATCCAGAGCATTTAGTATTTTTCAAAGGTGTTAATGGTACGCTAGAAGCACTTAACCACTTTAAAGAAATTGCTAGCGAAAAAGCTGGACAAACTACCGTCAGACGCAAGTGGGATGGCAATCCACAAGTATATTGGGGACGTGAAAAGAAAGGCGGGCCTTTGATACTTGCTGGACACAACCAATGGGGACGCGGTGTTAAGAGCGACAGTGCCGAAGGTGTGTACGATTTTATTGCCAATCAAAGTGGTAATGCCAAAACTCCTGAAGAGCAACAAAAGCGTCAACAGTTTGCCACTAACTTTAGTAATTTATATCCGCTATTTGATGCCGCAACTCCTAAAAACTTTGTAGGATTTGTGTATGCAGATGCATTGTTTGGTGTAGATCCTGCTCTTAATAAACGTCTTGCGCCCAAGACCGCAGAGTATCCACAGGGTGTTTGGGAATTTAGCCCCAACCCATTAAGCAATACAACATATCATGTAGACGCTGGTAGTGAACTAGGACAACGTATTACACAGGCCAAGGTCATGGTTGTAGGGCATGCAACATTTCCATCGTTTGGTGCAGACGATCGTTCACAACAGCCTAAAGATAGTTTTGAAGAATTTAATGGCACACCGGGACTTATTGTACAAGGGCCTATCTATACAGATGCCGCACCTGCCGCGGACATTAGCGCAGTAGATGGTATGATCGAATACACAAATAAACATGCCGCAGTCATAGATGGTTTCTTAAATAGTTTGCCTGATGCTGATAAGAATGGAATATTTTATCCTTTCTTCAATGACATGAGCAACAAACACGCTAATGCAGAGCAAGACTTCGGTACTATCTCAGGCGCAACATTTACCAACTGGATGACCAGTAAAGGTAAAAGTCCTAAAAAGATTCAGCATATCATTGACATGATACAGGCACATCCTGGCGGATTAGATGCTATACTATTTTTAATCAAAGGCATACGCAACATGAAAGATACTGTGGATGCCGCCATCAAACAACAACCACGCAAAGAAATTTGGGATACACACGGCGAAGGTCATGTACGCTATGCACAAAAAGGTCATAAGTACGGCAACATTAAAATTGTTCCTACAACATGGGCTCCTGGTAAAAAGCCAGTTACAGCACCGGAGGCACCACAGTGAAATTAAGACAGTTATTCGAAGCGCATCATAAAGCTACTGCGGCATTTTGCTTTGGTCGCTTTAATCCTCCACATCAAGGACACATGGAAGTATGGAATGCCGTTAAACATGCTGGTCACAAATGGTTTATTGGAACTAATCCCGGAACTATTGGTCCTAATGATCCATTGCCATACGATTTAAAAACAGCATGGATGACTGCTATTGATCCTCAAATCAAAGGACACATTCTAGGCGAACAAAGTGTTGTTACATTAGCCGCTAAGATATATCAACAAGTAGGCGATGGCGCTACCATTGCCTATGTTACAGATAGTCAAGATTGGGCATGGGCAGGCAAACTACTGCATCAATACAATGGCAAAGAAAGTACTCATGGTTATTTTAATTTTGCTAAAATCATACACGTAGAAAGTCCCCGTGTAAGTAGTGCCACTGCATTACGCACTGCCGCTCGTGCGGGAGATATGAAGGCGTTTTATCAAGCCGCTGGCACCAATCCAGATTTAGCAGTAAACGGTCAACACTATTACGACACAGTAGTTGCCGCAGTAGGACAGCATCCAGAAAAAGTTAAGAAAGTTAAGAAAGAAAAACCGGTTATAGAGCCAGCGGCAGAAGGATTAATGTCACTACTGGCAAAACAAGCACCTAAAGTGGTCAAAAAACCAAGTACTAGCTTGGCAGATGTAAGAGCCGCAGTTGCTAGAGATAAAGAACTATCCGATGCTCTTCCGCCTCCGCATATAAGAATGTATCTACAACGTATAAAAGATGCCAACAGCAAAGGTGTACAACCACAATTTAGTTCTAGTGAATATGCTTCGTTGGAGCAATGGATTAAACAACAGCAGATGTACAAAGAAAATTCGATTAAATATGCTAACAAGATAATAAGAGAAATGCGAGCACATCAGTTTGTAAAAGAAGGGTCAGTGGGCAAGGGCGGAACAAAACCCATAGATGTTGAGAAAAAAACAGCCATGAAAAATACGTCCACAATACCAGGCTTGAACATGGCAACTGGCAGCATGTATAAAAATTATCGCATGGGTATTGCGCTGGCCGGTGCTCCGGACTACCCGACAAAGATGGCAGCTGATAATTGGATCGGAGGAGACCCGCTGATTTCCAGCTACACTGAAGAAGAATATGAAATGGTCAAAGCTGCCGCTTTGCAAGTAGGTGCTGGAACTATAGAAAACTGGAGTGGTAAACGTAGCGAAGAGATGGCAGACGTTAACAAAGCCAGCGCAGTTGCCAAGCCTAAAAAGAACAAGTACGGTATATAATATGCGAGCAAAAGAATTTTTACCTGAAAGTGCCAGTGCCAAGTCACACGGTAAGTTTGCCAGTTTGAGCAAAGATGTGGATGCGGCACTGCCAGGTGTATGGGTACAACGTCAATTGCGAAATACCGATCCATATATGCAATATCGCTATGGACTAGCTGTTGCGGCGGCCCGTGCTGATGCGGCTGGTCATGTGTCATTTGAACAAGAAAGTCCATGGGCAGAAAATTTAACCATTGTTGGATTTAGTCCAGAGGATGAAGAAGTAGTCAAATTGGCAGATAAATTAATGGGCGTAAAAGGCACACGCATTGCCAATAATAAAAGCGAAGAATCTGCCGGAACCGACAAAGTCAGTACAGTGGCCAATATCAAACGAAACAAATACGGAATTTAATATGGACGAGAAATACCACTTAGCATTGAAAACAGCATTTGCCAGCGAGTATGCATTTGCGTTGAAAGCTCAAAACTTTCATTGGAATACCGAAGGCCCGTTGTTCTATCAGCATCATTTGTTGTTTGAAAGAATATACGATGAAGTGTATGGTGCTATTGATCAATTTGCAGAAGAACTGCGAGCATTACAGGTTTATGCACCTGCCAGTTATAGCAAATTTAGCATGCTCACTCAAGTGAAAGATGAAAATGCAGTCCCCGATTGGAGCGGTATGCTAGGCGAACTATTAGAAGATAGCGATAAGATGGCCAATATATTTCGTATTACATTCGATATGGCCGAAGCACACGGCGATCATGGACTAAGTAATTTCCTAGCTGACCGTCAGGATCAGCACAAGAAACACAGTTGGATGTTGAGATCCAGTTTGAAATGAAACAGTACAGGATAACTAGTCAAGATGTAAATCCATCAAGCGATGAAGATTGCTATCTTGCGCCGGATGATCCTGTACATGCGTTAAAAGCTGTCAGTATGATGGGCGGGTTAGGCAGTGCAGAAGCCCTAGCCAATTATAATAATTTGCAGTTACCACAGGTGCAAGGCAGCGACAAAGGGCGAGTTGCTAGAGAACAAGATATCAAACCAGGCACAGATGCGTGGTTTAAACATTGGTTTGGAAAATAAATTATGAAAATACATGAATTAGACGAAAGCTACAACAGTTATCATAATAACCGCACAGGATTTGGTCGACGTGAAAGAGATATGAGCGACGAGTCTAATCTGTTGTATATTTACAAAAACGATAGAGTTCATCAAGCTATGATTTCTAACCGTGTTGAACAAGAAGCTCGTGCGCAAGGATACAGAGATACACCGGAGCAAGCACTGAAGGTACACAATATTATTCGTAGCAAGTTTGACCCTAAAAAGTGGGTGCAAAATCAAGGCGGCAAGTGGGTTGTAGTGCATCCATACGGAGAAACAAAAGATATATCAGAGTCTGATGCAATATCAACTACTACATCCGGTAATATAGCCACATTGCCCAACCCTACACAAGCACATAGCAAGAAAAAAGTAAAAAGTGTTAGCGCACTTGATCAAGATGAAGTAAGTTTGTTCGGCGGGCCTATGGAGAATATCAAGGCGCCTATCATCAAAAGACGCTAAATATATAAAGATAACGGAGTATACTCATGCCATCAGAATTAGATCAAATGAACCCAGATATGGGGGCAGAACCAACAGACACATCAGCACCTGAAATGGGCAGTGATGTTGTAGGCTTACACAACGGCGAAGCAGACCGCGAAGGTGCTATGGCCAAAGCTGATTTGTACAAATTAGCCAATTATAGCCACAAGTTGTTCCAACAAATCCAGGACGAAGATCAATTAGAAGGCTGGGTGCAAGCTAAGATTACTAAAGCCGCTGATTATATCGCCAGCGTCTATCATTATTTAGAGTACGAAATGAAGTTCAGCGAGTATGGACATCATTTAGACAACAGCGATACATTAAGCGAAGGACAAAAAATGCGACTAAAAGAAATGTTATCTGAAGCTAAAGATAAAATGAAAGACTTGAAAAAGTCACAAGCTGAAAAGATGAAGGGCAAGCACGATCACAAGATGGACGAAGGCATGATTGGCGGTGGTCAAAAGCCTTGTATGGAATGTGGCGGTACAGGAATGGTTTACGAAGATCCAAAACCAGTTCCAGCGCATGTTCAAAGCAAAGTAGACAAGTATAAGACTTTAGTTAAAGCTACTAAAGCCGCTCACAAGCGTTTAGATGCTAATCACAACGGTGTTCCAGATGATGAAGAGTCAGTGGACGAAGAATTCACAGACAAAAGCAAGACTGGCGATACTTTCAAAACACGCACAGGTATAGCTACCAAGACTGATACTGGCATGAAGCACTCCAATACCAGCTATCATGACGATGGCGAAGCTGAAGAAAAGTCAGGCAAGGGTATTAAAACTCATGCCAAGGCCAAAGATGCTGAAACTAAAAAAGCTGAAAAGGGCAACGATATCAAATTGCCAAAGCATGACAAACCAACTTATGGCATGAAGAACGGCGAAAAGTTCGACAACCGTCCTAAAGAAAAAGACGTTGACGAAAGTTTAGGTCTTGGCATGTACGAAGCTAAAAAGAAGAATGATGGTAACTTGGCTAACAACGCTAAACCATATGACAAAGTAACACGCGGTGATGTTATTGCTGGACGTCTTGGTAAAGACGAAGAAGGTGGCAAGAAGAAAGTTAAAGAAGCCGCAAAGCCAACACCGTTTGATAAATCTCAATACGACGGCGATAGAGAAGAGCCGGCTGGTAGTAAATCAAAGCCTCATCCAAAAGGTCATTTGAATAAAATGCTACGTAAAAAATTAGGCGAGCCTGAAAAGAAAGTTGACGAGGGTAAACCAAGCGCAGGTCTAAGCAAAGCTAAGAAGAGTGCTGTAGTTAAAGATGCTAAAGCAGGCAAAGACATTGGCAAGCCAGGCAAGAGTTTTGACAAAGTAGCCAAGAGTGCTGGTGGCGGTGAGAAAGGTGAGAAGATTGCCGCTGCCGCTATGTGGAAAAACATGAAAGAAACTGTTGCTTACATGGCAGAAAAGAAAGCCGCAACTAAAGACTTGCCAGGCAATCAAGAAAAGATTGATGCAGATCATGATGGTAAGATTGAGAAATCAGACTTGGCCGCATTACGTGCTGGTAAGAAAAAAGAAACTGTAAAAGAGTCAACTGAATTCAATCGCATGAAAGAGTTGATGCAACGTCTAAACGGTTAATCCCATGGAAATGAAGCGCATACTACAGGCGATGGATGGAGTTGCTACTAAACCTGTAGTAGGCGCCAATGACATGGCTCGATTCCTTCGTGTTGTTAGCGAAGCAGATCTTAATCAGATGCCCGATCCGAGACAAGATACACAGGCAGACGGCACTCCTACATATACACCCGATGAACTGGCGGATATTCAACACCCAAATGCCGCTGAGTGGGTCGCTGTTCGTAATCAAATTCAAGATGCCAAAGCCAAAGGCATCGATCCTGCAGAAATAGCTAAGTTACAAGCACGTTACGATCAACTTGCCGGCGGCAATGCTGAACGTTGGGAGCAAACTTACGCAAAGAACCAAGCAGTAAAGGCCGCTGATCAAGCGGCAGGTTACAACAACAATGTTCGTTACGTAACACCTGCTACAACAGTACAAGAAAATGATCTAAGTAAGTTTTTATCAATTGTAGATAAAAACAATGTTAATTTATTGATGGAAGGTAGTCCGCATAAAGTATCGTTGCCAGTACAAATGGCCATGCAACACTATCAAAAAGAAGATAACTGTCAGCAAGAGCGTCCAGCTCGTGTAGGTCGTGAAAGCGTTGTTCGTAAATATTTTGACCAAGCAGAGCAGGCTGTACAAGAACAACAAGTTAAAAAACAAAACTTCTACAAACAGTATGCGCAGACTATTGCTGAACGTGTATTGATGAAAGAAAGTAAATTGAATGAAGTTAATCCCATTGACATTGCTAAAGGCGCGGCCAACATAGTTAAATCAAATCCAAAAGGATCTGCTACTGTAGTAGGTGGGGGAGCAATTCATGCGGCTAATGGCAATATAGATGATCAAGGCCAAGATGCAGGATGGTGGGAGAAAAGAATTCATCCAGATATTCCATACACACCAATGGAAGTTGCATTTGATTTAGGCATAGTCGGGGCAGGAGCACTTGCAGGAGCCATGGGCGGGCCGATAGGACTTGGAGCAGAAGTTGTTGCTAATCTATCTAGAATTAAAAAAATATGCAGAATTATTGAAAAAGTAGTAACGTTCTTTGGTGCAAATGTTGCAAGATCAGGAGCACAGTTGGTAGGGCCTATTAGAGAATGGGTTAAAACACTGGCAGGTGTAGGCATCACTACTGCGGCATTCCATACATTAAACGATTTGATAAAAGATGCACTTAGAGCTTTGCCGGAAGATAACTTATCTCATGCTCATCTACACAACGGTCCTGGGGCACAAAGTAACGCACCAGACGGGGGGCATTTAAGTCTAAGCGAACTAAGTACAGACACATTGGGCAAATATAAAAAAGCCGCCTACGCAGATGCTAAGAAAGCCGATGCAGAAGGAGACTATGCTCGAGGTGACAAACGTTTCAAAGGTATCAATAAAGCCACTATCAAACAATTTGATAACGATTTAAAAAAGCACAATCAAAATCCTATCAAAGAAGCCAACGCTAAGAAACGAACATTAAAAAATTCAAATCCTTGCTGGGATGGTTACAAGCCAGTAGGAACTAAAAAGAAAGGCGGACGCACAGTGCCTAACTGTGTACCAAAGGAATAATAATGAACTTACGAGATTTAATTAATCGCATAGAGTCTATTGAGCTCAACGAAGGCTTACGTCTAAAAGATATCGAAGCTCAAGTTGGTCAAGAAAAAGACGAACAAAAACGTGCTCAGATCCTAATGACTCTTGCACAAAATAATAAGTTGCCCGGACTATATGATCCAGTTAGTGGATACTTTGTCAGTGCTGATCCAGAGATGGATCGCAGTGACAGCGGGACAGGTCAATCTAAACCACGTATCAGTGCTACTGGTACAGAATCTAGCGATGCATTGTTGGCAAAGCGTGGACTAGTTCCTCCTAAAGCAAATACAAGTACATTTTTACGTCATTTAAATCCTTTCAGTTCTAGTAATAAAGATTATGATGCAGGAGTACAAGGCGGCAGTCAAGCGGCTATTGCCCGTCAAACTAAAGAGGATGACGAATTAAAACAATTAACAGATTTAATTCCCAAGTACAAAGCTCTTAAAGACAAATTAGCATCCTTGTCCACTGCAAAAACAGATGCACCAGCAGACAAACCTCTAAAAGAATCATTGATGGAAAGTTTTAGCGATTTGTTTGAAGCAGGGTTGAGATTGCCAGGGCCATTGGGTGCGGCACAGTCAGCTGGAGAAATGCTTCCTAATATAATGAAAAAGTTTGGATCAAACCCAGACGACTGGAGCAAAATTCCAGGTTGGGGTAGCCGTGTTGGCATGCCTAAACCTCGCCCAGATATTGATGATGCGGCCTGGAGAGCTGTTCCAGACAATATGAAATCAGGCGTAGGCGCATGGCTAAAAGATAATCCTAAGAAGAGTATTGCGGCAGCCTTGGCGGCTGTTGCGGCTGCTGGTAGTCAAATCGGTGGCGGACAAGGTCAACGAAATGGCCCAACTGCTGACCAAATGGCAACAGCTAACGGTGCGACTACTGCACCTAGTGCAGGTGCTACTCCAAGTGCTGTTAACCCAAGTGCAGATGCTAAAACATCTGAGCCAACGACTTATCAGATCAAACCTGGTGATAATTTAAGTACTATTGCTAAACGAAATAATGTAAGCGTTGCTGAATTGATGGCCGCTAATCCTAGTATTACAAACCCTAACAAGATTACAGCAGGGGCAACAATAACAATTCCTCCAGCCAGTGGTAAGCCAACATATGACCAAGGTGTAGGCTCTAAACCAGTTGAACAACCGTCAATTGCAAAGCCTCGTCCTGATGATACACCAGCTGATGATGCCAAGGCCGCTGAAGACACTAAAAAGAAAGAAGAAATTGAAGCTACACAAAAAGAAATTGATGCAATGAAAGCTCAGTTAGCCGCACTAATTATTGATTTAGAAAAATCTGAAGATGAAGATAATATTCGTCAACTAAAAGATTTAGAATCACAATTGGATGATTTGGAGGAGATCAAAAGTTCTCCAGCCGCGCAAACTGCGGCAATGAGTGATGTGGATCAACAAATTGCCAAAGATAAATTGAATCCACAAAACACTCCTACTACCGCTCAACTGATTGATAAAGATAAACAAAATGTTCAAAACAATCCGGCGGCCGCAAGTTTAGCCAGTGCACCTGGCTCCAAAGCTGACACTGCACCAGTAAAAGAATCAGATGAGTTGGCTCGTTGGTTAAGAATAGCAAACATTAAGTAATAAAATGGCAGATTAATTTCTGCCATTTCCACCTCTAAAGGTTGCATTTACAGGATAAGTAACGTATAATAGGCATATACATTAGGAGATTTACATGGGCGGTCGTTCATACGGTGCAGAAGAAAAGGCAAAACTAGAGCGTTTGATTTCAGAAGGTAGCACAGTACTACGTGAAGTCGAAGACTTACAAGAAGGCTTAAAAGAAACTGTTAAAGCAGTTGCGGAAGAATTACAAATTAAACCAAGTGTTATTAACAAAGCTATCAAGATTGCACATAAAGGCGATTGGGCGGCTTACAATGAAGATTGGGAAGAGATCGAAGCAATTTTAGATATCACAAAACGTATCTAATAAATATTGTTGTTAAAGGTTAGCTGGCCATAAACAGCACATAGGTATTTGCAAGCCCTAAATTGCATGGAGAAAGTATTTTATGTCTTATGTAGACGCATGGTTTGACCGCGAGAATGATATCATTCGCGTTGTTGAACGTAATAAAAAAGGTGAGCGTGAGTTCCGTGACATTCCTGTCAAACACACGTTCTATGTTAAAGACCCTCGCGGCAAATTTGAATCCATCTACGGCGATTCCTTAACCAAGATTGTTTGTAAAAATACTAAAGAGCTCAGAAAAGAGCAGGCTATTAACAGCGGCAAAGAATTGTTTGAAAGCGATATTAATCCAATCTTTGTTACACTAAGTGAACACTATTTAAATCAAGATGCGCCTAAACTAAATGTAGCATTTTTCGATATTGAGGTAGACTTTGATCCAGAGCGTGGCTATGCAAGTCCAGATGATGCGTTCATGCCAATTACTGCGATTGCTGTCTACCTACAATGGTTAGAAACTATGGTATGTTTGGCTATTCCTCCTAAAGGTCTTAAGATGGAAGAAGCCAAGGAAATGGTCAAAGATTTTCCTAACACTTATTTGTTTGACAAAGAAGCAGACTTGTTGGACATGTTCTTGGATCTAATTAAAGATGCAGACGTGCTTAGTGGTTGGAACAGTGAAGGATTTGACGTGCCTTATACCACAAATAGAGTGACAAAGGTATTGAGTAAAGAAGATACCCGTCGTTTCTGTTTGTTTGATCAGTTTCCTAAACGCAGAGAATATGAAAAGTTTGGTCGTGATAGTGTAACCTATGACTACATTGGTCGCGTTCATTTAGACTATCTTGAGTTGTACCGTAAGTATACGTATGAAGAACGCCACAGTTATAGACTTGACGCCATTGCGGAATATGAGTTAGGTAAACGTAAAACACAATATGAAGGTACACTCGACCAATTATACAACAATGACTTTAAGACGTTTGTTGAATATAACATCAATGACTGTAAACTGCTTGACGATCTTGATAAGAAATTAAAGTTCATGGACCTTGCCAATACACTGGCACATGAAAATACAGTATTACTACAGACAACAATGGGTGCTGTGGCGGTAACTGAGCAAGCTATTATTAACGAATGCCATCGCAGAGGCATGCAAGTGCCTAACCGCACTAAGATGAGTGAACGTGAAGATAACGAAGGTGCGGCTGGTGCGTATGTTGCTTATCCCAAAGAAGGTATTCAAGACTGGGTAGGTTCATTGGATATCAATAGTCTTTATCCAAGTGCTATTCGTGCGCTTAACATGGGTCCAGAAACAATTATTGGACAGTTACGTCAGACTAAAACTGAAGAATACATCGAAGCACAAATAGCCAAAGGTAAAAGTTTTGCGGCTGCCTGGGAAGGTAAATTCGGTGCGGATGAATATGAAGCAGTAATGGCTCAAGAGATTGGCACAGACATTACCATTGATTGGGAAAACGGAGATGTTGACGTAGTAAGTGCCGCCGAAGTATATAGACTCATATTTGAAAGTAACCAACCTTGGATGTTGTCTAGTAACGGCACAATTTTTACTTATGAAAAAGAAGGTATTATTCCTGGACTACTAAAACGCTGGTATGCAGAACGTAAAGAAATGCAGGCCAAATTAAAAGAAGCTATCAAGGCCGGCAATAAAGTTGAAGAGGAATATTGGGACAAACGACAGTTGGTTAAGAAAATTAATCTTAACAGTTTGTATGGTGCTATTCTTAACAGTGGATGCAGGTTCTTTGACAAGCGAATTGGTCAGTCGACAACATTGGTTGGCAGACAAATTGCCAAGCATATGGCCAGTAAGGTAAATGAAATTATCACAGGTGAGTATGACCACGTGGGTAAAGCAGTTATCTATGGTGATACAGACTCATGTTATTTCTCAGCATACAAGACGTTAAAGAAAGATATCGATAGTGGCGCAATTCCGTGGAGTCGGGAAAATGTAATTCAACTGTATGATCAAATTGCAGATGAAGTTAACAACACGTTCCCACAGTTTATGTTGGACACATTCCACGTACCTAAATCACGTGGCGAAGTTATCAAAGCTGGCCGAGAAATTGTTGGGTCAAAGAGTTTATTCATTACCAAGAAACGTTATGCGGTGCTGTATTATGATAAAGAAGGCAAGCGCACAGACGTAGATGGCAAACCAGGCAAGATTAAAGCCATGGGGCTGGATCTCAAACGCAGTGATACACCAGAATTTATTCAAGACTTTTTAAGCGAAGTTTTAGAAATGGTGCTTACTGGCAAGGAAGAACAGGCTGTGTTAGACAGCATTAGTGAGTTTAGAAGTAAATTCAAAGCTCGTCCAGGTTGGGAAAAAGGAAGTCCAAAACGTGCAAACAAAGTTACAGAATACGAAGCAAAAGAGAAGAAGGCTGGCAAGGCTAATATGCCTGGTCATGTACGAGCAAGTATTAATTGGAATACGCTCAAAAGAATGTACAACGACAAATACTCAATGAACATTACTGATGGTCAGAAAGTTATTGTTTGTAAACTCAAACCTAATCCGCTGGCGTTTACCAGTGTGGCTTATCCAGTAGACGAGCTGAGACTTCCGCAGTGGTTCAAGGATTTGCCTTTTGATCATGCAGAAATGGAGGCCACTATTATTGATAAGAAATTAGAAAATTTGATTGGTGTGCTTAAATGGGACGTGAGAAGTACCGAAGAAAAAAATACATTTAACAGTTTATTCGAGTTTTAATATGAAAATTATAATCGCAGGATATGGCTTTGTAGGCAAAGCAGTGGCAAGTACACTAGAAAAACAACATGAGTTAGTTATTGTTGATCCAAAATATGGCAACGAGTCGATTGCTGATCATTCAGATGCTGATGGTATTATTGTCTGTGTGGGTACTCCCCAAACAGAGCAACATGCATGTGATGACAGTCAAGTCTATGCTGTATTAAAATCAGTTCCTGTATTCATGCCAGTACTGATTAAATCTACAATAGTGCCGGATCAATTGTTTGCAATACAATCAGCATTTGAAAATCACAGTATTTGCTACAATCCAGAATTTTTACGGGCTGTTAGCTCAGTGGAGGATTTTGCCAATCAAAAGTACATGGTACTAGGTGGAGAAGATCCAGAAGGATTTTGGCAAGAATTATTTACATCAGTACTTCCTGATTGTAAATTGTATTTTTACTGTAGTGTGACTGAAGCATCGTTGGTCAAATACAGTATTAACAGTTTCCTAGCCACTAAAGTAGCATTTTTTAATCAGTTATATGATCTATGCAAGGTTAGTGGCGCTGACTACAATTTAGTAAGGCAAATTATTGCTCACGATTCTCGTATCGGTAATAGTCATACTGTTGTTGGCTTCGACGGAGACAGAGGATTTGGGGGTGCTTGTTTCCCCAAGGATACTAATGCGTTACTCGAATATGCAAATAAGGCCCAACAACCTTTGACCATACTCGATGCGGCAGTAGAATATAATAAAACGATAAGAAAACATTTGACATAGTCACAAAAACCTATATAATAACACAATACGGAGAATCATATGAAAGACTTTTTACAAGACCTAGTAGCACATACACACAGCCTAGGATTTTTGCCACTAATTAAAATTAGTGCAACTGATAAAGAAACAGTTATCGAATCAATGGCTGAAGATCGTAGCGTTATCCTTAATGCAAAGACCAAAGAAGCAATCGACGACTTAGAAGGCGTATTTGGTATGCCTAACCTAAATAAACTAGACATCCATTTAAAGTGTCCAGAATACAAAGAAAACTTTACCATTAAAGTGGTCAAGCAAGAACGCAATGGAGAAACAATTCCAACAGGATTGCATTTTCAAAACGGGCCTGGCGACTTCGAAAACGACTATCGTTTCATGAACACAGAAGTCATCAATGACAAACTTAAGACGGTTAAGTTCAAAGGTGCAACATGGAACATAGAATTTGCTCCGACTATGGCTAGTATTCAAAAGCTAAAGTTCCAAGCAAGTGCTCACACTGAAGAACAAACATTCCAAGTTCGAACAGACAACAACAATCTAGTGTTTAGTTTCGGAGATGCAAGCACACACGCTGGATCATTTACGTTCCAAGCAGGTGTGGATGGCAAATTAAAACAAGCATGGTCTTGGCCCGTTGTACAAGTTATGAGTATTCTTAATCTAACTGGCGACAAAACAATGCGTATTAGTGACCAAGGCGCACTACAAATTACAGTAGACAGCGGTATTGCAGAATACGAATATATTTTACCGGCACAGAGCAAATAATATGACTACAGATCAAATTCTATTGGCAGTAGGTGTATGGCTAGTACTAATGGCAATTAGTTATAGCCATAGCGGCTGGGCAAATATGCGTGACTGCTATATGATGTGGTTTACCAAAGAGTATTGGACAGGATACAATACTGTAGAATTTGTCAGTTGGTTGGCCAAAGCCATCATCATTATTCCAGGTTTAATATTTGGTATTCAAATCTGGGAACTATATTATCTAACATTACTAACCAGCGTAACACTTATTTGGGCAAGCCGTAAAAAAGCATTGCCAACACTAGTAGGCTTTAATACTATGTGGGCTTGGTTAAGTCTAATGGTACTAGCACAACACTGGATCTAAATGAATAGAAATCTAACAGCAACTCAATCGGACTATGCGTATTTCCTGCCGGCAACGTCAGGATTTTATAGCACTTATATAGGTAAACAACGTTATAGTAACTATGTTGACCCTGCACGTATCCCTAAGAGTTTTGGGCCATTGGGTATTGAAGCAATGAATTACTTAAATCCTAATGCGGCATTTTACTTTGACCATTGTTTATACTCAGCAGGACATGCTAATTTAGATTTGACCAAACCAGATCCTAGCGAAGACATGTTCCGCAACAGAGATCGTTCAACAAGTTGGGTCCTAGGAGATTCAGGTGGATTCCAAATTGGTAAAGGCGTATGGGCAGGAGAATGGCGTGATCCTACCGGCCCTGAAGTTGCGGCCAAATGGAAAGAAGTGCAGGCTAAAGGAGTTGAACTTGTACCTCAATTACATCCAACTGGCGATCCTAAGTTAGATAAAAACGGAAATCCTAAGTATACTAAAATTGATCATGTTAAAAACTATCAAGCACTGTTAGATGCGGCGCAGAAGAAACGTGAACAAGTGTTAACTTGGATGGATGCACTTATGGATTACGGCATGGTACTTGATATTCCAGCGTGGGTTGAACGTAGCCCTGTTGGAAAAGCGGCTACTGGTATTAGTTCATATCAACAAGCTGTAAACGCTACAAAATACAATAATGAATACTTTATTAAACATCGTACAGGTGCTTGTAAGTTTTTAAATGTATTGCAAGGCGAAAATCACGGACAAGCAGAAGATTGGTATCAACAAATGAAAGACTTTTGCGATCCCAACATCTATGGCGATAAGGCATTTAATGGCTGGGCTATGGGTGGACAAAATATGTGTGACGTAGATTTGGTATTACGTAGATTAGTGGCATTGAAATTTGACGGTCTTCTTGAAAAAGGTCATCAAGATTGGATGCACTTCCTGGGCACCTCTAAGTTAGAGTGGGCATTGTTATTAACTGACATACAACGAGCTATAAGGAAATATCATAATGAAAACTTTACCATATCTTTTGACTGCGCCTCACCGTTTCTGGCAACAGCAAACGGACAGATCTATGTCCAAACAGAAATCGAAGACAGACAAAAATGGCTCTATCGCATGTTGCCAAGTCTTGACAACAAAAAATACAGCAAAGACACACGACTCTTCCAAGATGTAGTAGTACAAGACAAACATTTTACTTCTTTTACTACAAGTCCATTAATGGATGGTGTAGAAGTAAAAGATATTTGTATATACGGCCCTGGAGACCTAAATAAGATAGGTAAAGAAGGCAAGACAAGTTGGGATAGCTTCACCTATGCTATTATGATGGGTCATAATGTATGGTTACATTTGAATAGTGTACAAGAAGCCAATCGTCAATACGACGCCGGCTTATGTCCTGCTATGCTTGTCGATGAAAAATTTGAAAGAGTTTACTTTAAAGATGTAGTAGATGCCATTTTTAGTGCTCCAGATAGAGCAACGGCAGAAGCAATCATTGACGGATTTGATAAATTTTGGCAAGCTATTCCTGGAACACGTGGCGCAACTGGTAAGAAAACGGTAAATGCTGGTAAAATGTTCTCCGTATTGTTTGACGAAGTGGACGAAGATAGTGTACAATCAGATGAAGAAGTTGATTTTGACGAATCGGCTATTGATAAACTTGACGCATTAGAGGCAAGTGTACATGACATTACCTGATGAAAGATATCGAGCAGTAGTACAGACTCAAAGATTTTTACTAGAGATCTTAACTACTCCTCGAGTGCCTAAAGCAATTAAAGATAGTGCTAGACGCTGTTTACGACATTATCCCAGCGAATATGATATGCAAATTGCGGCAATAGGTGCTCCCGAAGTGTTTCAAAAACAAATGGAAGAAGTAACTCGAATGTTTAGAGCCTACGAGGAAAAGAAAAATGAGCAAGCGTAGCCTTATTATTGGCATGGGTATTGGACAGTTATACAAATCTGTCTTAACTAAACTTGGACATGAAGTAGTCACCGTCGATCATGACAGCAGTAAAGGTGCAGATTTTATCAGCATTGATACTGCTATTGTAGTACATGGTAGATTCGATACTGTGCATATTTGTACTCCAAATTTTACGCATTTTGAAATTGCGGCAAAACTTGCGCCTATTAGTAAAATTGTTTTTATTGAAAAACCAGGCGTTGCTACCAGTGCTACTTGGCAAAAACTAATAACTACGTTTACGCAAACACGCTTTATTATGGTTAAAAATAATATGTGGCGTAGCAATATTGCTGAGTTAAAAGAGTTAGCCCATCGAGCTAAAACAGTTAAGATCCGTTGGATACGTAAAAATTGTATTCCCAGTCCTGGCAGTTGGTTTACTACTAAGAAATTAGCGTTTGGCGGAGTTAGTCGAGACTTAATGCCCCATTTGTTAAGTTTGTATGTAGCTATGAACTCTCAATGGAGAGCAGATACTGTTAGCGGTAAAACTGCTATGCAGTGTTGGGAGTTAAAAGACATTGACAGTACTGATTACGGAGTGGTAAATCCACAAGGTACATACAATGTCGATGATATGTGTGTTATTAACTTTGGCAGTAAATGGCGTTGTACAGCTAATTGGCGTAGTATGGACGAAGAAGATAGCTCTATTGAGTTTGTAATGCCGGATAACAAGATAGAACGATTTGAATTAGGATGGTGTCCGGAAGAAGCATACCTAAATATGATTAAAGATGCTATCGATAACATAGATAATTATCAATTCTGGTTAGATCAATTTGATATAGATACATGGATACATGAGAAAATAGAAACTTTATGAAAGTTAAATGTTTACAAACAACAGGTCAAGGCCACTTTGAAGAAGTGGAGTTTGATAAACCCGAACCAACATCCTACGAAATAGAAGTCAAGGCAGTTATGACCGGTGTATGTCGCAGTGACATTGATATGATGTTGGGAGACTTTGGCCCGTTACCTCTACACATGCAAGGCCATGAAGGTATTGGCCGAGTAACTAAAGTTGGATCAAATGTAGTAACAACTCGAGTTGGAGACTATGTAGCAACACGTGGAGAGCCTGCTTATGCAGACTATTACAATGTGCGCATGGATGAATATGTAGAAATACCAGAAGCTGATCCCAAGTATATATTAGAACCCGTTGCTTGCGGCATTAATCTTATCAATCAGGCCAAAGATCAATTGGAGTCGCGACAAGGCAAAAACGACAATACAAGAATGTTAATTATTGGCAGTGGATTTCTTGCGTGGGTTGCCTATCATACCATGCGTCTAAACGGTTATATCTATCATGTGGATGTGCTAGGTTCAAATAATCAAGAACTTTGGGGCGATAAATTATTGTTAGGTACCAGCGAAAGTTACGATGTTGTTGTAGACCTTACAGGAAAATACGAACTAGGCACAGAAATAAATCTAAATAACAATGCGTTGATTATAGACGGAGTAGGCAAAGCAGTTAGTAAATCAGAAGCCCAGTCACAACTTTGGAAAGCCGTTACTACTATTAAACCTAGTCCCCGAAATCCTCAATTTATTGATTGTATGCATTTTGCCAAGTATTGGATTGAAAAAGGCTATCTAGAGGTTGATAGTTTTTGGACCCGGTGTTATAATCGTAACACTGAATGGCAACAAGCGTTTGCGGACGGCGTTAATCGTCCGTGTGGTTACAGCAGAGGTTATATCAAATGGGACTAAACACTGAAGAACGACAAGGCGTCGTTTACTTTACAGGGTATGAAGTTGAACATACTGTGTGTCATGGCATGTTTACATTGTTTGTTGTAGGTACACCACCTATAAAAGAAATTCTTACAAAAGCTGAAGAAAGCAAAGTAAAACATATCTATTTTGGCACTAGTCAAAGTTTTAACCCTAAGGCAATATCACAAGCAGAATACAGACCGTGGGATGATGTTATCCTAGAATGCTTGAAGAAAGACTATTGGGTTAGTTTAGACTTTGGTGTTGAACATATTGAGGGTGTGTTAGAGTCTGCTTATAATGAGTATCCTCGATTTGTTCCCATGATCAGTGTTAAACTACCTTACATTAATCAACTCAACTACAATGCCACTCTTAAACTGGACGACCGCACTTGGGGTGCTACAAATCCAGGTGTGTGGACACATCACTTACAGAGCTTGATGAGTAAAGACAAGTATACTCATTGGGATCAGTATACACAAGACACTGTTATTGCATGAAGAATTATATTATTCCAACTACAGTTGTGGATGACTTCTTTGATAACCCTATGAAGGTTAGAGAATTTGCATTACAGCAGGAATTTAAAACAGATCCACATAACCTGTGGCCTGGTAAGCGTACAGCATTGCTTAACGATATCGATCCTGCACTACTTAACCACATTATTATGCGATCATTAAGTGTGTTTTACGATTTTCATCATACACACACCGAAGTAAAATGGCATGCTACTGCTGGATTCCAAATGGTAGATAGACGCTATAATCAAGGTTGGGTACATAAAGATCTAGATAAGATTACAGGTATTATCTATCTTGATCCAGAGTCTGATTTAGATAGTGGAACTACTATTTGGGAATCTAACAAGGAAGCAACTGAACTGTTAAATCACAAAGAAAAAATGCAGTCTTTCATGGATCCCGATTCGGCAGATGCGTTTGAAAAATTTAGAAAAGAAAACAACGATCAGTTTACTAAATCTATTACAGTTAAAAATAAATTCAATAGATTAGTAATGTTTGATAGTCATTTGTACCATGCGGCAGACGACTATCACGGTATTGAAGATACAGGAAGATTGACTTTAGTATTTTTTATAGACGGTTTGTTTGTTCCCGATTACCCACTACAACGCTTAAAGAAAGTATAATATGATTATTAAACAAGACATTAGACCTAACAAAATGATCTGGGTTACCTTGCGCAAGGAAGGTATTCATTGCTACCCAGCGGCGGCAACAGATCCTAACCTAGCAACAGGAGATGAATATGATGTGTCGTTTCTTGCTAATCCTCACCGTCATATCTTTCATTTCAGGGTGTGGATCAGTGTGCAACACAATGACAGGGACATCGAGTTTATCCAGTTCAAACGATGGCTCGAGTCGCTGTATAATGGTCAAGGTGCCGTTCTAAGCCTTGACTACAAGAGTTGTGAGATGATGTCAGATGATTTACATACCATCATCGCACTAAAGTATCCCAACCGAGAGGTTTGGATTGAAGTCTCCGAAGACGGAGAAAATGGTTCGTTTATTAAATATTAAGGAAAGCTATAATGGCTAAGAATTACAAAGATTACGCATATTTCGAAAACCGCCCAGACGTCGTTAAAATCTTTGACGATTTAGAATCTTATTTGGATTATTGTAGGTTGGAAATG